>CAFBNO010000039.1_pt1 | contig 9595 bp, 6 predicted proteins | sample 7269281 | NCBI WGS metagenome assembly CAFBNO01 (sample SAMEA6814098, study PRJEB35770) | freshwater metagenome | biome: Freshwater; feature: Freshwater reservoir; material: water | place: Czech Republic | collected 2017-05-23 | depth 30m m | reverse complement strand
GTTGGCCCCGAGGAAACTCGGGGCCAACTTCTCTTTAACCCGAGCATTCTGCTACTAGAATGGTGAGTGTTTGGCCGTCAGGGTCAGAACTAATCGATGGAGATAAACGGCATGCTCGCTTTTATTGGTCGCCGCATTGCAATCAGTTTACTGATCCTTTTTGGCTCGAGCTTTTTGGTTTACAACATGGAAGCGATTGCGGGTGACCCGCTAGCCGGCCTCGCCGAGAGCAACGCCGAAAACAAGGTCTACCTGATTCAACGCCTCACGGCTCAGCTGCAGTTGGACGTGCCGCCACCGGCCCGATACTTTTTGTGGCTCAAGGGTATTGCTGGAATATTCGTCGGAGATCTCGACTTCGGTAAGACCAGAAGTGGTGGAGAGGTGCTCGATCTGATCAGTGCCGCTGTACCAATCACTCTTCGTCTGGTGACCGCCGCAACATTCCTAGCCATACTCCTCGGTATTTCGATCGGTGTCCTAAGCGCTATTCGTCAGTACTCACGACTTGACTACACGATGACCTTCATTTCGTTCTTGTTCTTCTCGCTTCCGGTTTTCTGGATCGCCGTGCTTTTGAAGCAGTACCTCGCAATCGGCTTTAACGACTTCTTGGCCGAAGGGAAGATCTCCACGACCTACCTAATAGCGATACCGCTCGTCTTCGGTGTAGTAGCGGCCACGTTTATCGGTGGCGGCCGCAAACGGTTCTGGATTTCCTTTGGAATCGCGGTAATCTCGAGCGGGCTTGTCATGCAGCTGCTGAACGTGATCAACTGGTTCCAAAAGCCGGGCTTGGGCATAGTCCTAGTCGTCCTCTTCTCCGCCGGGCTCGGCCTCACCGTTGCCGGTTTGACCATGGGCTTCGATAACAAGACTGGCCGCTACGCGGCTCTCAGCGTTGTCGCTCTCGGGGCAATCATCTACGTACCTTTCAACATGGTTCCCGGCTCTTGGCTTAACCTGCCAATCATGCTCGGCATGGGAGTAGTCACGGCATTCATCGGTGGTCTAATCGGTAGATTCTGGGCCAAGGAAGACCGCGGAGCTCTGACCAGAATCGGTGCCATCACAGCCGTCATCACGGCCCTCTTCACAATCCTCGACAAGTTGATGCAAATCTGGAACCCCTACGTGAACTCAGATGCCATCAGCGGTCGCCCGCTACCAACAATCAGCGCGGGCAACGACCTCATGACCAGCAACAACTACTGGTGGCAGCTGCTCGATGTGCTGCTGCACCTACTACTGCCTACGCTCGGCATCATGTTGATCTCTTTCGCTGGTTACGTGCGCTACGCACGCAGCAGCCTTCTAGAGGTCATGAACATGGATTACATCAGAACCGCTCGCGCCAAGGGCCTCACCGAGCGCACAGTGGTTGTCCGGCACGCATTGCGAAATGCCATGATCCCGCTTACCACTCTGATTGCCTTCGACCTTTCGGGTCTGATTGGTGGAGCATTCATCACCGAGTCAATCTACGGCTGGAAGGGTATGGGTACCGTATTCCTCTCCGCAGTTGGCAGCCAGGATCTCAACCTCCTCATGGGCGTTTTCTTCCTAACCTCGTTCCTCGCTCTGATGGGCAACCTGCTCGCAGACATCACCTACTCCGCACTGGATCCTCGTATTCGAATGGGTAACTAAATCATGGCCAAAAAAGACAAAGCAGTAGAAGCCGGCGCTGCCGAAGCTAACTCGATCGAAATGCGCGAGACCGCGGGCCTTAGCCAGGGGCAGCTCGTTCGCAAGCGCTTCTTCAGACACCGCGGTGCGATGATCTCGATGATCTACCTGGTCTTCATCGTCCTGTTCCTGTTTACTGCAGGAGGCATCCACCTCGGCACCAAGAATGCTCCGTTCACCATTCCCGGTTGGTGGCACTGGACCATTTATGACTTGACCGAGGTCACTTATGGCACCGGTGACATGGGTCAGCTAACCGTAGGTGCGCCCACCATGAACCTAAACCCCTTCTCCGGCAAACCACTTGGAATCGGAGATCACCCGTTCGGCCAAGACACCATCGGTCACGACTACTTCGCTTTGGTCATTCGAGGCGCTCAGCAGTCGATCATGGTCATGCTGGTTGTCGGATTCATCGGTGGCCTAATCGGCACCGTACTCGGTTCGATCTCTGGTTTCTTCGGTAAGTTCGTCGATGCCTTTTTGATGCGATTTACCGACCTAATCATCACGATTCCAACCATCATCATCGGTTCGGTTATCGGTATGAAGCTCGGAAACCTGGGTGTGTTCCCACTGGCACTGTTCCTCGGCTTCTTCGCCTGGACTGGCCTCGCCCGTCTGGTGCGCGGTGAGTTCCTGACTCTTCGCGAGCGTGAATTCGTCGATGCTGCCAGGGTTGCAGGAGCTTCGAACAACCGAATCATTTTCAAGCACATCTTGCCAAACGCAATGGGTGTAATCATCGTCTCGATCACCCTGTTGCTCTCTGGAGCGATTTTGCTCGAAACCGCTCTTAGCTATGTCGGTTTCGGTGTTCAGTCGCCTGACGTCTCGCTGGGTACCCTAATCAGCACCTACCAGGACTCGTTCCAGGCCAGCCCTTGGCTGTTCTGGTGGCCAGGCTTCTTCATCATCTCGATCGCTCTGAGCGTGAACTTCATCGGTGATGGTCTTCGTGACGCATTCGACCCGCGTCAGAAGCGCAAGATCACCCGCAAGGACATCGCGGCAGCTCACAAGGCCGAGAAGGCTGCGAAGGCCGGCTAATGCAGAGCCAGGTAGCCGAGCGCGATTATCGCGAGCAATCCAGCAACGCCGAACCAGTTCATGGTCACGGTGGCGTCAGCCTTGACGCTCTTGCTGGCCTCGCGAGCGCTCTCGAGCTGCAGCAAGGCACTACCCGAGGCGGAGTTTGGAGTTTGACCGGGTTCGATGAACTCGAGGCCCTGGAGGTCGCTGCCCTTGAGTTCATGCTTGTCGATTCGTCGAGCTTGGATTCGGGACGGGCTTGGAGCCGACCAGCTGACAAACTTTCGGCCAGACCACAGGACGGTCAGTCCAAACTTGGTTTCGAATCCCTTAACGGCGGCCCAGTCGCCTTTGAAGACTCTGAGAGGGTTTCTGACCTCGAGACGGTTCTCGTCGTACTTGATTCTTGGCTCAATGAAGAACAGCCACACGGCCAAATCGAAGAACGCCAGCATGATGAGCAGGTTCGGAAGTTCGCTGGACTTGCCAGCGATCAGAGCCGAAGCAACGGCAATAGAGGTTACGAGAGCGGTTCCGATAACTGCGTATCGAGCGAGGGTTGGTCGAATGACGTTCATTCTGCCTATTATCCCAGCGAAATAAATGGATCCCACAAAAAGTGCGAGGAAACGAAATGACGACTAGTCAAACCCCAGTTCTTGAAGTAAAGGACTACAACGTTGACTTTTGGGTCGACGGCAGCTGGTATCCCGCAGCGATTGACATGAACTACCACATCAAGTCTGGTGAGGTACTCGCAATCGTAGGTGAATCAGGCTCGGGCAAGTCATCCTCGTCAATGGGTCTTATGGGGCTACTCGCCTCGAACGCCCGTGTCACAGGCAGCGTCCTCGTTAAGGGCACCGAAATGCTCGGCACCAACGTGGCAACTCTTCGCAAGTTCCGTGGCCGCGAAGTTTCATACATCTTCCAAGAGCCGATGACCGCGCTAAACCCGGTTTACACGATCGGGTTTCAGATCATCGAAACTCTTCGCACCCACTTCGACATGTCGACAGAGGCTGCTCGTAATCGCGCCATTGAACTCTTGACCCTCGTCGAGATCCCTAACCCCGAAGCGTCGGTTGACAAGTATCCGCACCAGCTTTCGGGTGGTCAGCGTCAGCGCGCGATGATAGCTCAGTCGCTTGCCTGCGACCCAGCACTGCTTATTGCTGACGAGCCAACTACGGCTCTAGACGTGACCGTTCAGGCCGAAATCCTCGACCTCATGCGAAACCTTAAGGACAAGCTGAACTCGGCCGTCCTGCTGATCACTCACGACATGGGTGTGGTTGCCGACCTCGCCGACAAGATTCTGGTCATGAAGGACGGCTTCACAGTTGAGCAGGGAACTGCCGACCAGATCTTCAATAGCCCAAAGCACCCTTACACGATTTCACTTCTGAACTCGGTTCCGAAACTTGGTTCGGCGCCTTCTCGTGACCTTAAGTCTGACGCGTCTGGCGGCCCAGTCCTTTCACTCAAGGATGTAACCATCGAGTATCCAAAGCGTGGACGCGTGCCAGCTTTCACCGCCGCAAAGAACGTAACCTTCGATATCCAACGCGGCGAAATCCTCGGCCTCGTTGGAGAGTCTGGTTCGGGTAAGACTACTGTCGGCCGCGCCGCCATCGGTCTGATTCCGGTGAAGTCCGGTTCGATTGAGATCGTTGGCAAAGAGATTGCAGGTTCATCGCAGAAGCAGCTTCGCGAAGTTCGCACCCACACCGGCATCGTTTTCCAAGACCCTGCCTCGTCGCTGAACCCTCGACTACCAATCGGTGAGAGCATCGGCGAGCCTTTGTTCTTGGCCAAGGTTGCCAAGGGTGAAGAGCTTGACCACAGAGTCGAAGACCTTCTCGACTCGGTCGAGCTGCCTCGCAGCTACCGCAACCGTTACCCGCACGAGCTTTCGGGTGGTCAGCGTCAGCGCGTCGGTATCGCCCGCGCACTGTCGATGAACCCAGACATCCTCATCGCAGATGAGCCAACCTCGGCGCTCGATGTTTCGATCCAGGCTCGCTTCCTCGAGTTACTTCAGGAGCTGCAAGACCGCCTGAACTTCGCCTGCCTCTTCATCAGCCACGACATCGCGGTAGTCGAAATTCTGGCTCACCGAATCGCTGTTATGCAGCACGGTGTCCTGGTTGAGATCGGCGACCGCGACCAGATCCTTCAGTCTCCTCAGCACGAGTACACCCAGATGTTGCTATCTGCCGTGCCGGTGCCTGACCCAGCCGAGCAGCGCAAACGCCGCGAAGCTCGCCTCAAGAGCAAGTAACCTAACACCAGACCTCTGGAGATTAGTTGAAACGTTTTTTGGTGGCGCTAATAGCGCTGAGCACACTGGCTCTGGCAGGTTGCTCGACTTCGGTTCAACTCGTGCGCGGCACGGCAATCAACATCGCAGAAACAGCGACGATGATTTCACTAAACCCGGACGTGGTCACCACACCTTCAGCGCAACACTTAGCCGATGAGGTCGCGAACCTAACCAGCGAAGGCTTCTACGCGCAGGATTCCTCTGGGAATATGGTCGCCAACCCCGGTTTCGGTATCGTGAAGGTTGATAGCACTAGCCCCTTGACGGTCACCTACGAGATAGCTCTTGGTCGCAAATGGTCTGACGGCCAACCGATCGATTCGGCTGACTTGGCGCTCTCGTTCATGGCCGCCAAGAGTCTTGGCGGTGTGCACTTTTACTCGCGTCGTGCCGGAAACGATCTGCAGTACGCGTCTGTAAAGTCCGTTGGGTTACGTTCGTTGACCCTGACTTTCTCTCAGCCCGTGGCTAACTGGCAGACCGCGCTGACAGCCTCAACCCCGGCTCACGTCGTTGCCGCAGCGGCCTTCAACGGAATCGCTGCCAGCACCGGCAAGGCTGCCGTCATAGCGGCCCTTCAGGGGGTGGATTCGGCGAAGATTAGCGAGCTGGCCGGCGCTTACCTCAGCGTTTACGACACGCGTGGGCTTGAAATGAACAAGAGTTCGTTCGTTTCGAATGGTGCTTACTCGATTACCGGGCTCGTGGCTAACAAAGAGATCAACTTGAAGGCGCGCACCAATTACCAGGGTGATTTCGCTCCGGTCACCGAAACGGTCAACCTGAAGCTCTACGGCGACTCAATGCAGGCCCTGAACGACATGAACACGGGCAAGGTCGACATCATCGCAGCTGCCGAGTCTGGGCTGCTCAAGTACTCGGATCTCATCGGAATGGTTCAAAGTCTCTCCGGAACCACCAAGGCAAACACCTCGCTGCGCAATGGCGCAACAGCAGACATGGTTTTGTTCAACTTTGGCGCTGGAAGCGCCTTTGCCGACTCGACTTACGGTTCCAAAAAGACGGCAGCCGCAATGCTCCGACAGGCGTTTATGAACCTTGTGCCGAAGGCGAGGATCGTTCAAAATGCCTCCGCCTCGACTAAGGTCAATGCCACCGACTCTTTTATCTACCCGAGCAACTCCGACTATTACGACTCCTCGGTCGGCTCTAACGGGTCTGCGGGCTATCTGCTCCAGGACGTTCAAAAGGCGTCCACTTTGGTCACTGAGAGCGGCGTGCGCGCCCCAGTCGATGTCCGTGTGGTCTTTGACTCGACAAACCCTAGATCTGTCGCCCAGTTTAAGGCGGTGGGCCTTCGCGCAGCCTCGGCGGGCTTCAATTTGATTGACAGCTCGAGCAAGGCCCCGGATTCGGCTCTTTTTGCCGGCAATTTCGACGTATTCATCGGCCCGCGATCGCTGGTCGGAGTCTCCGGCGCTGCAGTCTCAACTCTTGTCAACGACCGGGTCACTCGCTACAGCGATGCTTTGGTGACCTCGTTACTGAACGACTACGCGAGTGCCAGCAAGCCGCTAGATCAGGCCAAAATCCTCGAGAAAATCGATGCCCGACTCTATGCCAGCGGCTACGGAGTCCCGCTATTCCAGGTGCCTAACTTGATTATGTACCTTGCCAAGTTCGGCTCACTGCAGGTCTCACCTTTCGGTGATAGCGCAACTTGGGGTTACTGGACATGGTCGGTTTCGTCCAACTAGCGGTTAGACTTGTCTAAACCCCAAAAGCACTAGCCCTGAGGCTGTCGCGTGCTAAGACCAAGGATGTATTCATGGCTAAGGCCACTAGAGATGACCTGCGCAACGTAGCAATCGTTGCCCACGTAGACCACGGCAAGACGACCCTGGTTGACGCCATGTTGCGCCAGACCGGCTCATTCAGCGAGCACTCGAACCTGGGGGAGCGAGTCATGGACTCCGGCGACCTCGAGCGCGAGAAGGGCATCACTATTCTCGCCAAGAACACCGCCATTGCTTATAAGGGCGCTTCGGCAAACGGCAAAGAGATCACCATCAACGTGATTGACACCCCCGGTCACGCTGACTTCGGTGGCGAGGTCGAGCGCGGTCTTTCTATGGTCGATGGCGTCGTTTTGCTCGTTGACGCATCCGAGGGTCCACTGCCGCAGACCCGTTTCGTTCTGCGCAAGGCCCTAGAAGCCAAGCTCCCGGTTATCTTGCTCGTAAACAAGACTGACCGCCCTGACGCCCGAATTGACGAGGTTGTCGAAGAAACTCACGACCTTCTACTTGGCCTAGCCAGCGACCTGCACGACTCGGTACCAGATCTCGACATCGACTCGATTCTCGACCTACCAGTCATTTACGCATCCGGCCGCGCCGGCCGCGCGAGCCTAAACAAGCCTGCCGATGGCACCATGCCAGACTCAGACGACCTCGAGCCGCTTTTTGGTGCGATCCTCAAGTACATCCCAGCCCCGGTCTACGACGACGAGCACCCGCTTCAGGCGCACGTTACCAACCTGGACGCCTCGCCGTTCCTTGGCCGCCTAGCGCTGCTACGCATCTTCAACGGCACCCTTCGCAAGGGTCAGCAGGTTGCCTGGGTTCGTGCCGATGGCACCACCCAGACGGTCAAGATCACCGAGCTTCTAAAGACCAAGGCTCTCGACCGATACCCAACCGACGAGGCCAACCCCGGCGACATCGTGGCCGTGGCCGGTATCGATGAGATCACCATCGGTGAAACCTTGGCCGACCCGAACGACATTCGCCCGCTCCCAATGATCACCGTCGACGACCCAGCAATCTCGATGACCATCGGTATCAACACCTCGCCGATGGCCGGTCGCGTCAAGGGCGCAAAAGTCACCGCTCGTTTGGTGAAAGACCGCCTAGACAAAGAACTAATTGGTAACGTCTCGATCAAGGTCTTGCCTACCGAACGTCCAGACGCCTGGGAGGTCCAGGGTCGTGGCGAACTCGCCCTAGCGATCCTCGTCGAGCAGATGCGTCGCGAAGGCTATGAGCTAACCGTTGGTAAGCCTCAGGTTGTTACCAAGAAGATCGACGGCAAGGTCAACGAACCTGTCGAAGATCTCACCATCGATGTGCCTGAAGAGTTCCTAGGAGCTGTAACCCAGCTAATGGCCGCTCGCAAGGGCCGCATGGTCAACATGGTGAACAACAGCACCGGCTGGACCCGCATGGAGTTCCTTGTACCTTCACGTGGCCTCATCGGGTTCCGCACCGAGTTCTTGACCATCACCAAGGGCACCGGCATCGCCAACGCAATCTCGGCTGGTTATGAGCCTTGGTTCGGCGAAATCATCACTCGCAACAACGGTTCGATGATTGCCGACCGCGCCGGTGTAGTGACCCCGTTTGCAATGATCGGTCTTCAGGAGCGCGGCTCGTTCTTCGTTGAGCCAACCAGCGAGGTTTACGCGGGAATGGTTGTCGGTGAGAACTCTCGCGCAGACGACATGGACGTCAACATCACCAAGGAGAAGAAGCTCACCAACATGCGTGCAGCCTCCTCAGATGAGTTCCAGTCACTAACTCCACCGCGCAAGCTTTCGCTCGAGGAGTGCCTAGAGTTCGCTCGCGAAGACGAGTGCGTAGAGGTGACCCCAGAGGCAACTCGAATCCGCAAGGTTGAGCTTGACGCCAATGTGCGTGCTCGTCTCTACTCGCAGCGCAAGAAGAGCTAAGACGCTTACATAGAAAAAGGGCCGGGTGAAAACCCAGCCCTTTTTCTTTTGTGTTACTTGAGTTCTTTGAGCCACATGGCTGGGGTACGACCAAGTTTGCGCATCTTCTCGATTCGCGTGGCCAGCCAGATCAGGGTTGCGGCTACCAGTAGCAGAATGATCCAAAGTAGCCAGGCTGCTCCGTTGATCTGCTTAAAGCCGTATGGCAGAGCCGAAACCAGCACACCTGCAAAACCGGGGTAGAACATTCCACCCAGTTCGCGCAGCGAACCGACCACTAGCAAGGTCAGTGAAACGCTCAGCACGATGCCGAAGCGCCACCAGTCGATTGCCTGGAAGGTTGGGTGGCTCAGTGCGTCCAAGGTGTTCAAAACCGCTGGAGCGAGGGCAATCATGGTCGGGATTCCGACGTAGACCACGCTGTTTCCGGCGGTGAGTTTGAACTGCTTGGAGACCGCCAGAATCAGGAACACGAAGCCGCCGACAAGCAACGCACGAAGTTCCACGTTGGTCTGGCCAGCTGCAACTCCGTCGAATCGGAACCAGAGGTTTGGCACGGCCGCAAGAGTGAGCCCGATGGTTCCCGAGGCCGCCGCACCTAGGTTTCCGGCACGCATGCCCAGTATCAGCGCGATTGCGCTAATCACGATGACGCCGATTACGCGGGTGATCTGGAGTGCGTCCAAGTCGCTGAATGGCGAAGTTATCGCTTGGTATGAATAAATCGCCGAGGGAATGATGGCAACGGCCATCGGTGCGCCCCAGGTGACTAGCGTGCCCTTCAGCGTTGTGACGCGGCTGAGCATCCGGATGCCGAGGAACGTGGCACCTAGAACTGCGAGCGAGTAGAGCTCCGG
>CAFBNO010000038.1_pt1 | contig 9793 bp, 10 predicted proteins | sample 7269281 | NCBI WGS metagenome assembly CAFBNO01 (sample SAMEA6814098, study PRJEB35770) | freshwater metagenome | biome: Freshwater; feature: Freshwater reservoir; material: water | place: Czech Republic | collected 2017-05-23 | depth 30m m | reverse complement strand
ATCTTCTGGGTGGCTAGGGAGTGGTTCTCGGGCAATTACCCATACGGGGGTTTCCCTTGGGCAAAACTGGTCAGCTCTCAGGCCGATACCTTGGTTGCCAGATGGGTCTGGCTCGGCGGAAGCCAACTAGCCGACTTCATGATCGCGTTCTGCGTGATTTTTGCGATCGAATTCCTGAGGCAGGGCGTGACCATTAGGCGCACGGCGATCGCCTTGTTTGCCTTCGTTGCGCTGATCCTGGTTCCGGTCACCTTCGCAATCAGCAATCAACCCGAGGACGGCACGATGACGGTTGGGGCGGCGCAGGGGAGTGCGAAGTCCGGTCTGTTCGCTAACCGCGACGCCGGCAAACTGTTGGCCAACCATATACTTGCCACCGAAGCATTAATCGCAACTGGAAAGAAATTTGACGTTGTGGTCTGGCCGGAGAACGCGGTTGACCTTGATCTGTTCGGAAACCCGGAAAACTACCGAAGGCTAGAAACCTTCATAAACAAGCTCGGTAAACCGTTGATTTTCGGCACGGTGACCAGCCGCGACAAGCTTTTCAACACGTCCGTGCTCTGGCTACCGAACAAGGGGATTGCCGACTGGTATGACAAGACGCGACCGGTACCTTTTGCGGAGTACGTTCCAGACCGAGCCTTCTGGTCGAAAATTGCCCCCGACCTAATCGGACTGCTGAGCTACGATTTCGCACCGGGTAAACGCGACGGCATCTTCAAACTCGGCGACAAACGCACCGGAACCCTCATCTGTTTCGAAATCGCGGTTGACCAAGTCTCACGCCAGCTGGTTAACGGGGGAGCGGAGGTCATCTTCTCGCAGACCAACAACTCGGACTTCGGCAAAAGTGACGAAGCTTACCAGCAGCTGGCCATCGCCAGGCTTCGAGCAATCGAAACCGGTAGGGCCCTGGTGAATATCTCCACGGTTGGGCCGTCGGCGGTTTACTTGCCCGATGGCTCGGCGCAAAACTACCTTTCGGCATACCAGCGCGGTTTCATGCTCGATACGGTTCCGCTACGAACCAGCAAGACACCGGCCATATTCATAGCCGAGCCGCTGGAACTTGGGTTTGCCGCTGTTGCCCTGTTGCTTAGCCTTCTGCTTATGGCATCGAAAACGAAACGAAGACTAAAAAAGTGAAGTTCCTGGTGATCATGCCAACCTTCAACGAAGCGAATTCGCTAGCCGAAACCGTTCGCAATCTGTTCGCGAGCGTGGAAGACATCGACTTGCTGATCGTCGACGACTCCAGCCCAGACGGCACCGGTGTGCTGGCCGATAGTTTGGCCGCCGATAACCGGCAAATAACCGTGCTACATCGCGAGCAAAAGCTAGGACTGGGCCCGGCTTACGTGGCCGGCTTCGAATATGCGAACTCGAAGGGTTACGACTTCGTGGTTGAGATGGACGCCGACGGAAGCCACAGGGGAGTGGACCTACCGAAGCTGCTCGAGCTGGCGGGGGATCACGATCTAGTCATCGGCTCAAGATACGTCTCGGGCGGCGGCTCGCACGGTTGGTCGCTCTACCGTCGTCTAATAAGTCGCGCGGGTAACAGTTACACCTCGATAATCTTGGGGGCGAAAATCAAGGACATCACGGCGGGCTTTAGGGTCTATCGCCTTGCGTTTCTGATGCCGCTGCTAGAGGGTGTTTCGGCGCACGGCTACGCGTTTCAGGTTGAGCTGGCTTGGCGTTCTCGACAGGCGGGCGGGCGGATCATCGAGGTGCCTATCCTTTTTGAGGAACGCGCGCACGGAGCCTCAAAAATGAGTTCAGCCATAGTGCGAGAGGCACTATGGCTGACCACGAAACTTGGTTTTAGGCGGGTTTTTAGGCTTCGCCCTTAGCGCTAGCGCGACGCGCACGCATGATTTCAAGACGCTCGGCAAGGATCTCTTCAAGCTCTTCGCGAGTGCGGCGCTCCAAAATCATTTCCCAGTGAGTCCTAGGGCCCTTGTCGTCGCTGGCTTCAAGAATCACGGACTTGCCGCCTTCTTGCAGGGTTGCGAGAACTGAGCAGGATTTGCACTGCCAGGTCTGGGGGAGTTCTGCCTCAGCGGCGAAGGTCAAAACGGTTTCGTGACCGCTGGCACAGACGTAGGTGTAATCGCTACGTTCCGAGAATACGATTCCGGAGGTAGCTTCGAGGCTCTGGGCTCCGAGGCGCATTCCGCGCATTGTTGACTGTGACATTTTTGTTCTCCTCAATACCTTTTGGGCAATCAGCTAATTAAACACCAGAAACCTGAGAATTGTTCCCGATTCCACTCGTGTTCACCGATTGGCCCTGCTCTGGCGGGTATTGTGAGGTCGGTGAAGATGTTTTGGCGGGTATCGCAGCTCATGGTCGGGTTAGCCATCTATGGGCTGGGTATCGGCATGATGGTTCATTCCAAGATCGGAATCGCGCCGTGGGACGTATTTGCCCAGGGGATTAGCGTTCAAACGCACCTTACCTTCGGGATTTCGTCAGCGATCGTCAGCGTAATCGTCCTCCTCGCTTGGATTCCGCTAAAGAACCAAAAACCTGGAATCGGCACCGTGCTGAACGCCATTCTGATCGGAATTTTTGCCGATCTCTGGACGCCTTTTCTGCCGACCCCGAGCGAATACCTGCCGAACCTGATCATGTTCCTACTGGGCATGGTGATCGTGGCCTTTGCAACCGGCATGTATATCGCGAGCAAACTGGGCTCAGGCCCTCGTGACGGGCTCATGGTTGGCACCCAGCTGCGCTTGGGGTGGCCCTTCTGGTTGGTCAGAACTATGTACGAAGGCACGGTTCTCACGATCGGCTGGCTGATGGGCGGTCAGGTTCGCGAGGGAACCCTAATCTTTGCCGTCTGTATCGGTTACCTCATGCAGACCTCGATGAAGCTCTTCGGTATACCACTCAGGAAGCGCAAGTGACCGAGAAGATTCTGGTTCGCGATCGCCCGACTGCCCGGGTGCTCCTAATAAACAAGCTCGACCAGGTGTTTCTGATTCTTACTCACTTCGACCCAGAACTTGGTCTGCCACCGCGCTGGCTGACACCAGGGGGCGGCATAGACGCTGGAGAGACGATTCCAGGGGCCGCGTTGCGTGAATTGTTCGAGGAAACCGGTCTTAGGCTCACCGAATCGGATCTGGGCGAAATCTGGTGGCAAACCACCGGACGTTGGGATTGGGCCGACGAGATTCATTACCAGACCTACACCGACAGTTTCTACCTGGTTCGCATCGAAGATTTCATCTTGGACGACTCGGGTTGGACGACCGATGAACACCGCGACGTGCTCGAGTGGCAATGGTGGAGCGTGTCTGAATTGATTGCCTCCGGTGAGAGTGTGGGCCCACACGGGCTTGCCGACCACCTCGGTCTCCACTTCTCGTCCTGATACCCTGTTACCGATAATGAACATTATGTAAAGTAATATTTATTTACTACTCCAGCCCACTTCCCCGAAGGATTGGGTTATAGGGCGGTAGCTGCCGTCCAGGCTGAGAGCTTCTCGGCCGCTCTTCCGTCGTCGATTGCTGCACCTACCAGGGCCAGCGCCTTTGAGAAACGTTCGGTTAGATCAAGTGTTGCCTCTGAAGGATTCTTGGCGAGGTTGTATGCCACGACGCCACCGGCTGCGTTCAGCATCACAATGTCTCGCACGCGAGCCAAATTGCCTTCGGTATCGCCCGATAGAACCGACCTGGCAACATTCGCGTTGAAATGTGCGTCGCCGCCTTCCAATTCGGCTGGGAGCGCTAATTTGAGCCCCAATCTGGTCGGATCGAGGGTGAATTCGGTGACCACTCCCCCAGAAACCTGCCAAATTTGGCTGTTTCCGGTGGTGGTTAGCTCATCCAAGCCATCAGAACCCCTGAAAACGAGTGCCGAACGCCCTCTGGACGCCATTTCGGCGGCCATTAGAGGTGCAACTTGGGCGTTAGCGACACCGAGTGAGGTGGCGATTGGTTGAGCCGGGTTGGCGAGTGGACCCAAAAAGTTGAAAGTGGTCGGCACCCCTAGTTGTTTGCGGATCGGGGCGACGTGACGCATCGCCGGGTGAAAAATCGGCGCGAAGAAGAACGTGATGCCGACCTCGGCGAAGATTTCTGCAACTCGTTCGGGTGAAAGATCGAGCCGAACTCCCAAGACTTCGAGCATTTCGCTCGAACCGGTCTTACCTGAGGCCGAGCGGCTTCCGTGCTTCATCACGGGAACTCCGGCACCGGCCGTCAAAATCGATGCCATCGATGAAATATTGACCGTCCCGGCAAGGTCTCCCCCGGTGCCGACGATGTCTACCGCGTCATCGCCGGTTTCTAGTAGCACGCACTGTCGCAACATCACGTCGACCAGACCGGCTAATTCGTCCACGGTTTCACCCTTGGATCTCAAAGCAAGCATGAATGCGCCAACCTGAGCTTCGGAGGCTTCACCTGACATAATCTCGGTCATCGCCCAGTCGGCCTCGGTGCGATCGAGGTCCGCTTTTGCGAGTAATTTGGTCAGAATTGCCGACCAGCTGGGCGCAGTTGTCATATTGGCAATATTACGAGGGAAATCTTGGTCAAACTGCCCCTAATGTCCGCAAACCAAGCGCGGCAAAGGATAAGATTAAGGCATGTCTTCGACGACCGTAAACCCCAATTCAGCCCCAGTGGTAAACCGACCAAGCGCGACCGCGGTAGGAACAATCGTCTGGCTAGGTAGCGAAGTTATGTTCTTCGCCGCCCTCTTCGCCATGTACTTCAGCCTCAAGGCTCAGTCGCCCGTCATGTGGAGCGAAATGGTCGAGAAGCTAAACGTTCCATTCGCTCTCACCAACACGATCATCCTGGTTCTTTCTTCTTTCACTGCCCAATTCGGTGTGTTCGCGGCCGAGCGTATGCAGCCTCGTCGCACCGGCCTCTCCCCCATGAAGTGGGGAATGGTTGAGTGGTTCTTCCTCAGCTTCGTAATGGGTGCCATGTTCGTCTCAGGTCAGGTCTGGGAATACGCCAACCTGATCCAGGATCAGGTAACCCTAAACGGAAACTCCTACGGCAGTGCCTTTTACATCACAACCGGGTTCCACGCCTTGCACGTTACCGGAGGACTTATCGCGTTCCTTATCGTTATTGGGCGCACGTTCCTAGCCAAGAAGTTTGGCCACGCTGAGGCAACCAGCGCAATTGTCGTCTCCTACTACTGGCACTTCGTTGACGTGGTTTGGATTGGCTTGTTCCTAATCATCTACGTCTTGAAGTAACCAAGGGAGACATAAAGCCATGAAACAGAACTTAAAAAACGCGCGTCGCTCCCCTTGGTCGGCAATTGCCGTAATCCTTGCGGGTTTGATCTTGACCGGCAGTGGTTTCGCGGCTGCAACAGCCAGCACTTCGGCAGCGTCCGAGAGCCCATACACTGCAGGTCAGGTAGAACAGGGCCACAAGTTGTTCCTATCCAACTGCGCGTCCTGCCACGGCAAGAACGCAGAGGGAACAGCTAACGGCCCAAGCCTTTACGGTGTAGGTGCCGCTTCTGTACTCTTCCAGGTTGAGACCGGACGCATGCCCGGCGCCATCTCTGGCCCGCAGCTCGAAGTGAAGCCCGTCCAGTTCAAGCAGCCCGAAATCGACGCAATGGCAGCCTGGGTTGCCTCACTGGCTCCCGGACCTGCAGCACCAACCGCCGCCTACCTAGCCCAAAAGGGTGACGCCAGCCGCGGTGGCCAAATCTTTCGCATCAACTGCGCGATGTGCCACAACGCCGTCGGTGCCGGTGGAGCACTTACCGGAGGCAAGTACGCTCCCGCTTTGACCAACACCAGCGCGGCACACATCTACGAAGCCATGATTACCGGGCCACAGAACATGCCGGTCTTCTCAAACTCAGACCTAACCCTTGCAGACAAGACCGATATCATCACCTACCTGCAGGCGGTTCAGACCAACCCGTCGATCGGTGGCTTTGATCTCGGAAACCTCGGTCCGGTAGTAGAAGGCCTATTTATGTGGATCTTCATGCTCGGTGGCCTAGTGCTCATAACAATGTGGCTTGGCGCCAAGTCGAATTAGGACTCTAGGGAGAAATCAAGTGAGTGACAAGAAGAACGGTCTCGTAAAACCCGAAGACGCCGAATTCGATTACAGCGCTGGGCTCGCCAAGGTTGACGCCGACAAGTTCGCCGACCCCGGCATCGAACCACACCGCGTTCGCATGACCGATAAGAGCGTCAAGCACGAGAAGGCTGCCGCAAGACAGGTTGCCGGTCTCTTCTTGTTCTCGATCGCCAGCAGCATTTTCGCGATCTGGGCATACTTTGGCATCAAGGTTTACTCGTTCGACCTAAACAGCATCCGTAGCAACGTTCTGTTCCTAGGCCTAGGCATTGCGTTCGGCATGCTCGGCATCGGTATTGGTGCCGTGCACTGGGCAAAGACCCTCATGCCAGACGCCGAGGTTTCGGAGGCCCGCCACCAAACCCGAGGCAGCGAAGAAACCCGTGCCGCTGCGATCGAGGTAATCAACCTCGCCAACGAAGAATCCGGCTTCTCGCGTCGCAAACTAATCCGTCGCTCGCTATACGGCGCTCTAGCGCTGTTTCCAATCCCAGGCCTGGTCATCTTCCGAGACCTAGGGCCAAACCCTGGCGACAGCCTGAAGCACACCATGTGGGCACCTGGCCTGAAGCTGATGCGCGACCCGAGCGGCACCCCGATCAAGGCAACCGACGTCCAGGTCGGCACGGTCTTCCACGTGATTCCCGAAGGTTTAGCGGAACTTGGACAGAGCGAAGCTACCTACGATGAGATGATCGCCCAGAAGTCTAAGGCTGCCGTTCTTCTCGTGCGCGTCGACCCAGCGATTCTGATGGAAGCACCTGAGCGCAAGGACTGGTCATACCAGGGAATCGTCGCATACTCGAAGATTTGCACCCACGTTGGTTGCCCAGTTGCTCTGTATGAGCAACAGACCCACCACCTTCTGTGCCCATGCCACCAGTCGACATTTGACCTTGCAGACGCCTGCAAGGTGATTTTCGGACCGGCTTCACGACCGCTCCCCCAGCTTCCGATCACCGTTGACAAAGACGGCTACTTAATCGCACGGAGCGACTTCACCGAACCCGTTGGACCAAGCTTCTGGGACCGGAAGGCCTAAAGATGACTACTGCAAGCGAGAACTCAAAAAAGGGCGGCTTCCTGGCCGGTACCGCTAACTACCTAGACGAGCGGGTCGGAGTAGCTGGCATTCTAAAGACCTTCGGCCGCAAGGTGTTCCCAGATCACTGGTCTTTCATGCTCGGCGAGGTTGCTCTTTACAGCTTCCTTGTCCTACTTCTCTCGGGCACCTTCCTGACCTTCTTCTTCCAGCCGGCGATGACTCCGGTTATTTACGACGGCATCTACGGCCCGCTAAAGGGCGCACACATGTCTGTTGCCTACGCATCGACAATCGACATCTCGTTTGAGGTTCGCGGTGGGCTTCTAATGCGTCAGGTTCACCACTGGTCGGCGCTTTTGTTCGTCGCAGCCGCTGGGCTTCACATGCTCCGCGTGTTCTTTACCGGCGCATTCCGCAAGCCGCGCGAAATCAACTGGATTGTCGGTTTCGCACTGTTCGTATTGGGTATGGCTGGCGGATTCACCGGCTACTCGCTACCAGACGACCTTCTGTCGGGCAACGGTCTTCGAATCATTGACGGCATGATCAAGGGCGTTCCGGTAATCGGTACCTGGATTTCATCGCTGCTATTTGGCGGAGAGTTCCCAGGAGACGGCATCGTTGCGCGTCTCTACAGTCTTCACATCATGTTAATTCCCGCGCTGATTTTGGTCTTCATCGCGATCCACCTGTTCATGGTGGTAATCCACAAGCACACTCACTACTCGGGCGCTGGCAAGCGTGACGACAACGTCGTCGGCTACCCACTAGCACCGGTATATGTTGCTAAGGCTGGCGGATTCTTCTTCATCGTCTTCGGTGTAATCATGCTCGTTGCGGCGACCTTCACCATCAACCCGGTTTGGAACTACGGTGGCTACGACCCATCCCCTGTTTCAGCTGGAACCCAGCCGGACTGGTACATCGGATTCCTCGATGGCGCTCTTCGTCTAACCCCTAGCCACCTCGAGGTAATGCTCGGCAATTACACGCTTTCGTTGAACGTGCTAATCCCGATGATCGTGGGAGTGCTCTTCCTCGTTGTCGTTGCCCTCTACCCGTTCCTTGAAGCCTGGGTGACCGGTGACAAGCGCGAACACCACGTCTTGGATCGCCCGCGTAACGCACCGACTCGCACCGCAATCGGTGCTGCAGGTGTGGTCTTCTACGCGGTTCTCTGGGCAGGTGCGGCAACCGACCTGATTGCAACCAACTTTAAGATGTCTCTGAACCAGGTTCTTCTGAGTCTGCAGATCGCACTGATCGTTCTGCCAATCGCGGCATACATAGTCACCAAGCGACTTGCACTCTCGCTGCAGCGCAAAGACCGCGAAATCGTCCTACACGGACGCGAGAGCGGACGCATCGTGCGCTTGCCTCACGGTGAATACGTCGAAGTTCACGAGGAAATTGACGAGTACACCCGCTACAAGTTGGTCGATTTCGTGAATTACCAGCCGATCCTCGCAAGACCGAATGCTCGCGGCAAGATTACGATTCGCGGTCGCATCCGAGCCTCGATGTCCAGCTGGTTCTTCGAAGATCGCGTTACTCCGGTAACCCCTGCCGAGCTGAAAGCAGCTCATAGCGACACCAAGGAACTCCACTAGCAAACTGCTGATTGCATGAGCTCCTTCTTCGCATATCTAGCCATCTGCTTGGCCATTGCAACGGGTGCTCTGAGCCCTGGGCCCAGCTTCGTGGTCGTTGCTCGAACCGCCATGGCGCATGGTCGCAAACAGGGCATGAAGGTCGCTCTTGGGATGGGCTTGGCCGGTCTGACCTACGCCCTGATCGCAGAACTAGGCATCGGGGCGGTCGTCAAATCAAACCCCATAATTTTTCTGGTGTTCAAAATTGCAGGTTCGCTATACCTGGCGTTTATCGGTGTCTCGATGCTTAGACACGCGAAGGTGTTCTCGAGTGCTAATGCGGAAGGCATCGAACCCTCCACGGGGTTCTTTCAAGGCTTGCGTACACAGCTCAGCAACCCGAAAACCATAATCGTCTACGCGAGCATCTTTGCTGCCCTGATGCCTCGCTCCCCCGAACCCTGGCTATTAGTCGCCCTACCGGCGACAATCGGACTAATCGAGGCCGGTTGGTATGTTGTCGTTGCTACGCTGTTTGCGACATCGAGAGCGTCCAGCGCCTATGCGAAGGCAAAAGCACCGATCGACAGAGTGGCCGGAACGGTAATCATTCTCTTGGCCGTTAGCCTTGCGTTTCTGGGTTAGAAACTAAAAACTAGTGGGCGTACTGCCCGCGGTAGTTTTCGAAGACGAAACCAAATACAGCGATTAGCGCTAGTGGAACCGCGATAAAGAAAAGCCACCAGCCGATTGCTAGCGAAGCAAAAGACATTGCGGCAAAAAGACCTAGGAACATTGGCCACCACGAGAATGCGTTGAAGAAACCGATTTCTCCGTCGCCATCCTCGATGTTTGCCGACGGGTTGTCCTCGGGCACTGGACCCTGGCTCTTAAAGGCCTTTTGCAGATAGAAGGCGATCAGGCCCGCGAGAAACACCAGCATTGCCATTGCGGCGGTGCCGATGATCTCAACCTCGCCAGTTGTGGCAATGTTCCAAACCGTGTAACCGGCACTCGCAAGCGCATAAAACACGGTTAGCAACCAGAAGAGTTTTGCATT
>CAFBNO010000037.1_pt1 | contig 9857 bp, 10 predicted proteins | sample 7269281 | NCBI WGS metagenome assembly CAFBNO01 (sample SAMEA6814098, study PRJEB35770) | freshwater metagenome | biome: Freshwater; feature: Freshwater reservoir; material: water | place: Czech Republic | collected 2017-05-23 | depth 30m m | reverse complement strand
GGCACATGCCCCTCGACCCTTTCTGACGGACCCTGAGACAGAAAAGCTGGGTTCCAGGAATCCCCCTCGACTATCGAGATACTCCCAATCCCTGTGGCCGTCTTGAAATCGACGATTCCCTGGTTGATTTCAATGAGTGCGACACCGGGCAGCGCTTTGTTGATGTCAACAAAGGTTTTGCCGACATTTTCGGGGACATAATCGTCAAACGATAGGTAGCTATCGGTAGGCAATTGGTAAAGCTTTTCGTTGGGGAGATCCTGAATTTGGTAACGCGCCTGGGCTAGTCCGAGTTGATACTTAACGAGTTCGGGTCCTGTTGCTCGCTTGCTCTCGACGACGGTGAGGGCGAAGCCAGCTAATGCCATAGGCAAAGCGATTATCGCCACGATCAAGAAGCTCTGGAGGCGGTTGCGCTTTACCGAACGGCGGGCGATTCGAAGAGCGATGGCGTTTTGTGTAATTCTGCCCACGGTTATGCGCCGAACTGCTCTGGGGTGATGTTGTTGCTGATTTCTTCGACGATCTGTCCGTCACGGATTACCAAGATTCGGTCGGCCCAGGCGGCTAGCTTTGCATCGTGGGTGACCAGGACGCCTGCAATTCCGGCATCGATTCGCTTTCGAAGTGCTCTAATAACCGCTTCAGAAGTCTTTGAGTCGAGTGCGCCGGTCGGCTCGTCGGCAAGTAAAACCTGACGAGGGCCAACAAACGATCGAGCGATGGCCACTCGCTGTCTCTGACCACCGGAGATTTCGTCTGGGAATCGATTGGCTAACTCGCCGATCTCCATGCTTACAAGTGCGTCCAATGCAGCCTTGCGAGCCTTCCGAACTTTCATTCCGTCTAACTCGAGAGGAAGGGCGACGTTTTCGATCACTGTGAGCGAGGGAATCAGATTGAAGTCTTGAAAGACGTAACCGATCGTTTGGCGTCGAAGCGTTGCGAGTTGAGTCGGTTTGAGTGTTGGCAGGCTGCTATCGAGAACTCGAACATCTCCCGTGGTGGGCACCTCAAGACCTCCGGCAATGGTTAGCAAGGTCGACTTACCCGAGCCAGAAGCACCCATGATGGCAACGAGTTCGCCGGCCTTTACCTGCAGGCTAGCGCCGCGAAGGGCCTGAACCTCGTTTTCACCGGTCCCGTATGTCTTTTGAACATCGATTAGTTCCAGTAGCACCTTGCTCATGATTCCCCTTAGTTGGTTTTGGTTGGTCGGCCGCGCTTTGCGGGTTCTGAAAGTGTTTGGTTTGGGTTAAGGCCTCTCGCAGCACTGCGAGCGAGAGTGCCCTCGATGTGCTCAAGCCAACGAAGTTCGGCTTCGCAATTGAAGATGTTGAGGTCAGCAACCAAAAGCCATGGCAGTTCGGCTGGGTCGTTCTGGTCGACATCGCGTTTGGTTGCGGTTAGCACCTGAAGCGTGCGCATGGTTTGAACTCTCTGGGCGTGAACCAGTTTCTCGACATCACAATCTGGAATCGTCACAGCCAACGCAAGCTTCATCGCGAGCTCGTTGCGTGCCTCGGGGCTGGCCTCAATCGCCGATGTCAACCACAACTGCGCCTCAACCGAACCGGTAGCCGTGGCTCGGTAGCGGGTTTGCCCCTGTTCGTTGGAACCAGCCGACTCAACTAAGCCGTCGCGCTCCAAGCGCTCGAGGGTCGAATAAATCTGACCGACATTGATTTGCCAACTGCCACCTGTTCGAGATTCGATCTCTTGGCGAAGTTGGTAACCGTGACACTCACCCATGGTGAGCACCGCGAGGATACTTGCTCTAACACTCATGAGTAAATATATACATACTTAGTATGCAATATGCAAGTTACCCGGTAATCGAGTCCCAACCCGTGTCGGAAAGCGGCTCTGCGTCAAGATAAACACCCGCACCCTCGGCGACAACTCCGATCGGTTTGAACGCCCGAGGGATCTCGACACCTGCCGCAAAGGTCGCGAGCAGCGAGTGGTCTTCTCCCCCGCCGATAACCCAATCACGTGCGCTAACCCCCAAACGCATTGCAACGTCGTCGAGCATTGCCTCAAAACCCTGAAGATCACTCGAGTTGATTATGAGCTTCACGCCACTGGCTTTGGCAATTCGAGCGGCATCCTTGGCGAGCCCGTCTGAGAGGTCGAGCATGCTAGTTGCGTTCAAACCAATACCCACTGCAATAGGCGGTTCTGGGCGCTTCTGAACGCCTACCAGGGCATCGTAGGCACTGATTGCGTCGTTGTCGCCCGAGAACAGCAAAGCTAAGCCAGCAGCGGCTCTGCCAAGGGTTCCAGCAACCGCGAGAACGTCACCGGCCTTAGCACCCGAGCGAAGAATCGGCTCGCGGCCTTCGAGGTCGCCGTGGGCGGTTACCGAGATGAAAACCTTGTCGCTGGCAGCGAGGTCTCCCCCAACAACTCCGCAACCAGGGGCAAGCTGCTCGCAGGCAGCCTTCAAGCCATCGGCAAAGTCTTCGAGAAAAGTGATTGGGGTTGAGCCAGGAACGGCGATTGCAACCACCAAAGAAGTTGGACGTGCTCCCATAGCGGCGACGTCGGAAACATTGGTGGCGACAGCCTTCCAACCGAGGTCGAAACCGGTTGACCAGTCGAGTCTGAAATCGTGACCCTCAATCATGGTGTCGGTGGTGACCACGAAACGTCCGTCGGCCGCCTTGATCACTGCGGAGTCATCGCCCGAGCCAACCAGGGCAAAGTCGCTGCCGTTCAGGCGCGAAACAGTGCGCCTAAGGCTCTCGTTTTCGCCTAGTTCGGCGACGGTGGGGATGTTACTCACAAACCAAAGGTAGCCTGTTCTTGATGAAGAAAATCGCGTTATTGGCACTTGCAACGCTCCTGATGAGCGGTTGCTCGAGCACTGTCAACATCGATGCCGCACCAGAGGCAAACAACCCAGCCTGCGCAAACGTCACCGTTCGCCTGCCGAGTGATGTTGAAAGCATGAAAAAGCGTGTCACCGGCTCGCAAGCCACCGGTGCCTGGGGCGACCCGGCACACATTCTTCTGCGCTGTGGCCTGCCTGCGGTTTATGCCAGCACGCTTCAGTGCGTCACGGCTAGCGGAGTCGACTGGCTGGTTGACGATTCGAAAGCGCCAAGTTTTAGGTTCATCACCTTCGGCCGAAAGCCCGCGGTCGAGGTGATTGTCGACTCGCGCGTTGCCTCGGGGGCGAGCGTCCTCGACGCGCTAGCGCCTTCGGTTCAGTTCTTGCCGGTCACCAGAACCTGCAGTTAGCTCCGTGATTTTATTTTTCGCTCGTCAGCGAAACCCTTGATCCCGAGTATTCCCGAGATAAGGCTCATGACCAACGCTCCACTGAGTTCGCCTAGAGAATCACCAATAGAAAAAACGGCTAGCAACAGGTAGGTGATTGAGGCGATAAGGGTTAGCACCGGCTGCCGCATGAAAAACGAAATCCAGCCGAGAATAAGACCGATGAATGGTGCTAGCGCGACAACGAAGACTATTAATGCAATTACCCACAGAAGGATGCTGAAGATGCCTCCACCGGCTTCGGCAGCGTCGTTGCCGCTAGCGAAAATGCCGGCGCTTTTTGTCGAATAAACGACTGCGAACCAGGCGCCGCCAATCGTTGCGAGTGTGTGGGCAATAAGGCTGTAAATGCTGCGGTTATTTAGCATGAGTCCCCCTTTTGCAAATTACTTTAGCGCGAGCTCAATCAATTCGGTAATAAGAGTTTTGTAGTCCATACCGCTCGCCTGCCAGAGGCTCGGGAACATGCTTAGGCGGGTGAAGCCGGGCATTGTGTTGATCTCGTTGACAATGAAGCCATCTTTAGTCAAGAAGAAGTCGACGCGGCTCAGACCTTCGCCACCAATCGCTGCAAAGGCTTTGCGGGCGATGGCTTGCATTTCTTGTAATTCTGCTGGGGCGAGGCTGGCCGGAATCACCAGATCGACGCTGTCTTCGTCGATGTATTTGGCTTCGAAGTCATAGAACTCGCGGCCCTTGACGATGATTTCGCCGGCTACGGTTACTCGGGTTTCGCCGCCGTTGCGTCCTTCGAGAACGGCGACTTCGACTTCGCGACCAACCACTGCGCGTTCGACAACCAATTTGTTGTCCTCGTTGAATGCTTTTTCGACTGCATCGCCGAATTCGGACATGTCGTTGACTTTGCTCACGCCCACGCTCGAGCCGGCTCGGGCAGGCTTCACGAAAAGCGGCAGGCCACCTAGGCCTCTGACTGCCTCGAGAGCGGTTTCTGGGTCGCGCATCCATGAAGACTCGCGAATCACGACGTGAGGCGTCACGGGCACTCCTGCGGCCTCAAACAGGGCTTTGGTGAACTCTTTGTCCATGCCGGCTGCGCTGGCGAGGACGCCGTTGCCGACGTAAGGGAGGTCAAGGAGTTCGAAGAAACCTTGGATCGTGCCATCTTCACCATAGGGTCCGTGCAAAACGGGGAAGACGACGTCGATGTGGCCGGCCGATTCACCGTTGATCTGGATCATTCGGTTCGGGAGCCAGGTGACGGTCTTGCCTTCGAACTCGACGGTTGGAAGGTTCTCTTTGTCTAGCGCCCACTTTTCGGTGTCGTCCGCGGCGGGGACGAAGACGCCTGCCTTGGTGATTCCGATTGGTACTACGTCAAACTTGTCGCGGTCGATTGCACCCAGGACGCCGCCGGCCGTCACGCACGAAATCTCGTGCTCGGAGGAGCGACCTCCGAAGACTAGGGCAACGCGCAGTTTGGCCATTACTCGCCCTGGGGCTCGTCGGTTTCGTGGGTTAGGTGTGGGGCGATGTCGCGCGGGTTCATCTCGCCATCCATGACGAGCTTCACCTGCTCGACAATAGGCATGTTGATGCCCTTGGCTGCCGCCAGGGCAAGGATCGGGGCAACCGACGAAAGCCCCTCGGCGGTTTGGCTGAGGCGCTTGCTGACTTCGCGGAGCGTGTAGCCCTTGCCGAGCATTTCACCAGCCTTGAAGTTTCGGCTGAGCGGCGACTCGGAGGTTGCGATTAGGTCACCCATGCCGGCGAGGCCAACCATGGTCTTCTTCTTTGCGCCGTAGGCAACGGCAAATCTTGAGATTTCGGCTAGCCCGCGGGTCATGATCGAGGCCTTGGTGTTTTGGCCATAGCCGACACCGTTGACGATACCGATCGCGACGGCGATCAGGTTCTTGAGGATCCCACCGAACTCGGTGCCGACGACGTCCTTGTTGGTGAATGTGGTGAAGTATTCGTTGCTTGCAACGGTGGCTACCTCACGGGCGTTGTCGAGGTTCGAGCAGGCGGCAACCGAGGCGGCTGGTTCACCGGCGGCAATTTCGAGAGACAGGTTCGGGCCCGAGACGACGATGATTTGATTTTCGTGCACCTTGAGAAGCTCGCGCATCACTTCGCTCATGCGAAGCCCAGTGTCTTTCTCGACGCCCTTCATCAGGCTGACCAAAAGTGCTTCTTTAGGAACGTGCGAGCCCCAAATTTCGAGGTTTTCGCGAAGCGCTTGCGAAGGCAGCGCCAGGTAAACCTGGGTAGCACCGGCAAGGACTTCGGCTGGGTCATTCGATGCGGTGAGGTTATGGGGCAAGCGCACACCGGGTAGGTAGTCACCGTTGCGGTGAACCTTATTGATTTCGTCGGCGACGTCCTCGCGTCTTGCCCAGATCATGACATCGTTGCCGCCGTCGGCTAAAACCTTGGCGAACGTGGTGCCCCAGGCGCCGGCTCCCATGACTACTAGCTTGCTCATTGCTTGGACTCCTTCTTGAAGTTGCCCGTGGTGCTCTGCCCTTCGGCGCGCGGGTCATAAAGCTGTTTTGGTGCCTTCTCGCCACGAACCTCGGCGGTCAGTTTGAGGATCTCTTGCATCACAAGGTCGGTCGCTTCCAGCAGTTCGGGATTGCTCAACTTGCGACCGCGATACTTGTCGAGGTTCACCTCTTTGCCGATGATGATTCGGCAGGCGTGCCAAGGCTGAGGCAGAAACTTCTTTTCGTAGGTCGGCATGATTGCCTCGGTTCCCCACTGCCCCAGAGGAATAACCGGGACGCCGGTCTCGAGAGCCAGCCGGATAGCACCGGGGCGACCCTTCATCGGCCAACCCTCGGGGTCGCGGGTTAGCGTGCCCTCGGGGAATATCGTGATGACGTGACCTTTGGCAAGGTAGAGCTTGGCTGCGGCCATCGGTTCGGCGTTGACGCGACCGTTTCGATAAACCGGAATCTGGCCACAGGCGCGCAACATTGGGCCGAGCAGGGGCACGTTGAACAGCGGACCCTTGGCCATGAAGTGCGGTCCGCGCTTGAGTTTGAAGAAGGTCAGGTAGGCAACCGCAAGGGCATCCAGGTAAGTTACGTGGTTGCCAGCAAGAATGTATGCGCCGGTTTTCGGCACGTTCTCTTTGCCTTTTACCAGTTTTACGTAAAACAGCAGGCGCAAGACTAGGCCTAGGACGCGAGCGACCAATTGCATGCCAAAAGGCCTGTCGGCGGCTTTCACCACCGGCATTTTTAATTCGCGGTTTGCTCTTTTTTGCGAGGCCATGACTACTCGCTGTAGGTGAAGTCGGCGCCTAGGTCTTCGAGCTTTTGCAAGAAATGCTCGTAGCCTCGCGAGATTAGCTGAACATTAGAAACGTTTGAGGTGCCCTCGGCCGCGAGGGCTGCCACCATGTGGCTAAACCCTCCGCGAAGGTCTGGCACCCGGATGTCGGCACCCTGAAGTTTCGTCGGGCCCGAGATCACCGCCGAGTGGTAGTAGTTGCGCTGACCGAAGCGGCAGGGGGTGCCACCTAGGCATTCGCGGTAGATCTGAATCTGCGCGCCCATTTCGACTAGTGCCTCGGTGAAACCGAAACGGTTTTCGTAGACGGTCTCGTGAATGATGCTCAAGCCCTTGGCTTGGCTAAGTGCAACAACCAGTGGCTGCTGCCAGTCGGTCATGAACCCGGGGTGAACGTCGGTTTCGATTACCACCGGGTTTAGCTCTCCGCCCGGGTGGTAGAAGCGAATGCCGTCTTCTTCGATGTCCAGAGCTCCACCGACCTTGCGGAACACGTTTAGAAACGCCATCATCTCTTGCTGACGAGCTCCGCCAACGAAGATGTCGCCGTGGGTTGCCAGTGCGGCAGCGGCCCAAGACGCGGCCTCGTTGCGGTCAAACAGCGCGCGGTGGCTAAAGCCGGTAAGCGACTTGACGCCTTCGATGCGAATGACTCGGTCGGTGTCAACCGAGATGATCGCGCCCATCTTTTGCAAGATCGCGATCAGGTCCATGATTTCAGGTTCAATCGCCGCACCCGAAAGCTCGGTTAGGCCCTCGGCGCGAACTGAGGTGAGCAAAACCTGCTCGGTGGCTCCAACGCTCGGGTAGGGCAGGCTGACCTTGGCACCCTTGAGCCCGTTCGGAGCACTCATCCGAATACCATTCGGCTGCTTCTCGATCACGGCACCGAAGTGGCGAAGCACGTCGAGGTGAAAGTCGATTGGGCGGTCGCCGATGTGGCAGCCACCAAGGTCTGGAATGAACGCTTCGCCAAGCTGGTGAAGCAGTGGGCCGCAGAACAGGATTGGGATTCGAGAAGACCCGGCGTGGGCATCGATGTCTACCATGCGAGCCGACTTCACGTTGGTCGGGTCAAGCTTCATGGTGCCATCGTCGGCAAAATCGATTGCTACTCCGTGGAGTTTGAGGAGGTTAGAAACCACCTCGACATCGCTGATGTGAGGAACGTCGCGAAGCTCGCTCGGGGTGTCGCCGAGGATTGCTGCAACCATGGCCTTGGTGACCAGGTTTTTCGCGCCTTTTAGGTCTACGCGACCCTTAAGTGGCTTGCCGCCTCTTACGGTGATCTGGCTCATTTGGCTCCCTTGGCTGGGAGAGTCTTGGGTCTCCATGACTCTCTTTTTGCCTCGAAGTCGGTGATCGACTGTTCGTCTCGCAGGGTGAGCCCGATGTCATCGAGCCCTTCAAGTAGACGCCACCTAGTGTATTCGTCAATCTCGAACGGAACCATCAGGTCGGCCACTCGAACCGTCTTGGCGACCAGATCGACGGTGGCTTTCGCGCCAGGATTGGCCTCTAGAAGTGCCCAGATGCTCTCGAGGTCTTGCTCCGAAATTTCACCCGAAACCAGACCCTGCTTGCCCGAGTTGCCCCTGAAAATGTCGGCAAACTTTGGTGAAAACACGGCCTTGAAGCCAAAATCTCTGAGGGCCCAGACGGCATGCTCGCGAGAAGAACCGGTGCCGAAGTCTGGCCCGGCAAAGAGCACCTCGCCGTGCGCATAGGCAGGCTGGTTCAACACGAACTCGGGGTCGTTTCGCCAGCTCGCGAAGAGGGCGTCCTCGAAGCCGGTCTTGGTGATGCGCTTGAGGTAGACGGCCGGGATTATCTGGTCGGTATCCACGTTGCTGCGACGAAGCGGGACGCCGACGCCTTCAAAGACTTCGAATTTTTCCATCAGTTGCCCTCCAGGTCGGCTGGAGCCGAAAGTGTTCCGCGAATCGCGGTGGCAGCGGCAACTAGCGGTGAGACCAGGTGGGTTCTAGATCCCTTGCCCTGACGGCCTTCGAAGTTGCGGTTCGAGGTCGAGGCGGCGCGCTCGCCCGGAGCCAACTGGTCTGGGTTCATACCGAGACACATCGAGCAGCCGGCAAAACGCCACTCGGCGCCGAAGTCCTTGAATATCTGGTCTAGACCCTCGGCCTCGGCCTGAAGTCTCACACGAGCGGAGCCCGGCACCACCATGAAGCGGACGCCTTCGGCCTTTTGCTTGCCCTCGATTATGGCAGCGGCCGCGCGGAGGTCTTCGATGCGACTGTTGGTGCAAGATCCGAGGAACACGGTGTCGACCCTGATTGATTTCATCGGGGTACCGGCGGCTAGATCCATGTATTCCAGGGCACGCTCGGCGGCGGCGCGCTCGTTCGGGTCGGCGATGTCGGCCGGGTTTGGCACGTTGTCTAGAAGCGAGACCCCCTGGCCGGGGTTGGTGCCCCAGGTGACAAATGGGTCAAGGGTGTTCGCGTCGAGATAGACCTCGGCGTCGAACTTGGCGCCCTCTTCGCTAGGCAGGGTGTTCCAGTAAGCAACCGCGGCATCCCAGTCGGCACCCTCTGGAGCGTGTGGGCGTCCCTTTAGGTATTCGTAGGTGATCTCATCTGGGGCGACCATGCCTGCGCGCGCTCCAGCTTCGATCGACATGTTGCAAATCGTCATTCGGGCTTCCATCGAAAGCGAACGAATCGCCGAACCGCGGTATTCGAGCACGTAGCCCTGGCCGCCACCGGTGCCTATCTTGGCAATCACGGCCAAGATTATGTCCTTGGCGGTTACTCCCGGGCGCAGGGTTCCCTCGACGTTGATTGCCATGGTCTTGAAGGCCTTGAGTGGCAGAGTTTGGGTGGCGAGCACGTGCTCAACCTCACTGGTGCCGATGCCCATCGCGAGCGCTCCGAAGGCTCCGTGGGTTGAGGTGTGTGAGTCGCCGCAAACAACGGTGATGCCCGGCATGGTCAGGCCAAGCTGCGGGCCAACAACGTGGACGATGCCCTGCTCGATGTCGCCGAGCGAGTGGATTCGAATGCCAAATTCCTTGGCGTTGTGGCGCAGCGCCTCGATCTGGGTGCGGCTGGTGGCATCGGCAATCGGCTTGTCGATGTCCAAGGTCGGGGTGTTGTGGTCCTCGGTCGCTATCGTGAGGTCTGGGCGTCGAACCGGGCGGCCGGCAAGGCGAAGGCCGTCGAAGGCCTGCGGGCTGGTTACCTCGTGGACAAGGTGGAGGTCGATGTAGAGCAGGTCGGGCGCGTCACCCTCGCCCTTGACGACCAAATGGTCGTTCCAGACTTTTTCGGCCAAAGTTAATGGCTTTG
>CAFBNO010000036.1_pt1 | contig 10322 bp, 10 predicted proteins | sample 7269281 | NCBI WGS metagenome assembly CAFBNO01 (sample SAMEA6814098, study PRJEB35770) | freshwater metagenome | biome: Freshwater; feature: Freshwater reservoir; material: water | place: Czech Republic | collected 2017-05-23 | depth 30m m | reverse complement strand
CGAGGTGGTTCTAGAAATCGACCGGCGTCCACTATCTTCCTTCGGCTGCGACGGTGTCGTGGTTGCAACTCCAACCGGCTCGACCGCCTACTCGTTCTCGGCCGGTGGCCCAGTGGTTTGGCCTTCGGTTGAGGCGCTGCTGGTTGTTCCGCTGAGTGCGCACGCGCTATTCGCCAGGCCACTCGTGGTTAGCCCAAAGTCGATGATCGCGGTAGAAATAATGGAACGAAGTGCCGGATCCGGCGTGCTTTGGTGCGACGGCCGGCGAACCTGGGAGCTACCTCCCGGCGCTCGCGTCGAGATCAAGCGTTCGACGTTTCCGGTGCGCCTAGCTAGGTTCCGCCAAGGTGTTTTTACCGACCGTTTGGTTCGCAAGTTTTCTCTTCCGGTCGTGGGTTGGCGAGGCCACGAGGGTGGCGAACAGAGTTGATTGAAGAAATCTTCATTCGCGACCTTGGAGTGATTCGCGAGGCGCGACTCCAATTCGACAAGGGTTTGACCGTTATCTCGGGCGAAACCGGCGCGGGTAAAACCATGGTGCTTTCGGCACTAGGGCTGCTACTCGGCGAAAGAGCTGACTCGACGGCAATTCGTCAGGGCTGCCAAGAGGCCTTCGTCGAGGGTCGTTGGTTGCTCGACACCGACTCTCTGGTGGTGAACAAGGTTGCCGAGGCTGGTGGTGTTGTTTCGGCCGACGAACTTATTTTGAACCGATCGGTCTCGAGCGAGGGGCGTTCGCGAGCCGCGGTTTCTGGGCGTGCGGTGCCGGTTTCTTTGCTCAGCGAAATTTCGGACCTCCTTGTCGTAGTCCACGGCCAAAGCGATCAGATTCGCCTAAAGAGCACAATCGCTCAACGTGAAGCCATTGACCAGTTCGGTGGAATCGACCTCGCTATCAAGGTAGGTGCCTACCGGCAAACCTTTTTCTTATGGAAGGCGGCTCTCGAGCGCCTCGAAAAGCTAAGGGCAAACGTTGCCACTCGTGAGGCCGAAGCGGCCGCCCTGCGTATCGCCGTCGAGGAATTCGAGCGAATCAACCCACAGCCGGGCGAACTCGACGAGATCATTTCGAAAGCGGCCAGGCTTACCCACACCGAAGAACTCAGACAAGCCGTTGCTAAGGCGCACGAAGCGCTCTCTAGCGAGGGAGATTCTCCGGACTCGGTCGGCTTGGCCGGCATTGCTCGTCGCGCACTCGAAACGGTAGCCGAGCACGACCCAAGTCTTGCCGAACAGGTTGCTAACCTCCAGCGCATCGGTTACGAACTGGTCGATGCCGCAGCTTCACTCTCTGGCTATCTGGAATCACTCGAGGGCGGTTCGGCTGCCGAAATTGAAGCGCTACAGCAGCGCCGTTCCGAATTGGCCGCTCTCGCCAGACGCTACGGCGGCTACGACGAAATGCTTGAATACCGCGACACCGCGGCCCGAAAGCTCATGGAACTCGACCCACCACCGGGGGCAGAAGAAGAACTCGCCGCGGCGGTCGAAAAAGAATTCTCTGACATGCAGCGCCTGGCGAGAGAAGTCACCGGAATGCGCGAAGCCTCGGCGAGCAGCCTCGAAGAAGAAGTCACGGCGGAGCTCGCGGGTCTAGCAATGCCTGGCGCCTCACTCGTTGTATCGATCGTCGACTCGGGCGACTTCATGGAATACGGTCGCGACTCGATTTCGATAATGCTCAGCGCCTACCCTGGTGCCGAACCCCGGCCCCTTGGTAAGGGTGCGTCCGGCGGTGAGCTTTCGCGAATCATGCTTGCAATCGAAGTTGTTTTGGCAAAGACTCACCAGGTGCCAACCTTCGTCTTCGATGAGGTAGATGCTGGGGTCGGTGGTGCCGCAGCCATCGAGGTTGGTCGTCGGTTAGCAACCTTGGCAAAGTCTGCCCAAGTGATCGTGGTCACTCACCTCGCTCAGGTTGCCGCCTACGCAGATAAACACCTGAGGGTCTTGAAGTCGTCGAGCGCCGAATACACGGCCTCTGATGTCGTGTCGCTGATCGGTGGCGACCGCATCGAAGAGCTCGCCCGAATGCTTTCTGGGTTAAGTGACAGCGGGTCGGCTCGAGTGCACGCACACGAATTGCTAGTGCGCGCGTCGTCGGAGTTTGGCTCGACTAACTGATAGCATTGAATTCCATGGCAGACGCTCAAGACCGTGGAATCACAAGACACATTTTCGTCACCGGAGGCGTCGCCTCCTCACTTGGTAAAGGCCTCACCGCCGCCAGTCTCGGAAACCTCCTAACTGCACGAGGACTTCGCGTCGTGATGCAGAAACTGGACCCCTACCTAAACGTCGACCCCGGCACAATGAACCCGTTTCAGCACGGCGAAGTGTTCGTTACCGAGGACGGCGCAGAGACCGACCTCGACATCGGCCACTACGAACGCTTCCTTGACATCAATCTTTCGCAGGCCGCAAACGTCACCACCGGTCAAATTTATTCGCGGGTTATCGCCCGAGAGCGCGCGGGGGAGTACCTGGGCGACACCGTCCAGGTGATTCCGCACATCACCGACGAGATCAAGCGACGCATGCGTTTGCAGGCTGATGAGACTCCTGCACCAGACGTAATCATCACCGAAATCGGTGGCACCGTTGGCGATATCGAGTCTCAGCCGTTCATCGAGGCAGCGCGCCAGCTTCGCCACGACGTCGGGCGTGACAACGTCTTCTTCGTGCACGTATCGCTCGTGCCATACCTCGGACCTTCGGGCGAACTAAAGACCAAGCCAACCCAACACTCGGTGGCCACCCTTCGCTCGATCGGTATCCAGCCGGACGCCATCGTTCTTCGCTCAGACCGCGCACTTCCAGATGGCATCAAGAAAAAGATCGCGCTGATGTGCGACGTCGATTACGAAGCGGTGATCAGCGCGGCCGATGCTTCAAGCATTTACGACATCCCTACCGTTTTGAACAGTCAGGGTTTGGACAGCTACATAATCAAAAAGCTCGGGCTCGCAGAAAAAGCCGGTGAGGTCAATTGGACTCGCTGGCAGGGCGTCCTCGATGCCGTTCACGAACCAAAAGCCGAGGTCACGATTGCGCTGGTCGGTAAGTACATCGACCTGCCGGACGCCTATCTTTCGGTGACCGCGGCTCTTCAGGCAGGCGCGTTCGCCAATCAGGCCAAGGTAAACATTCGCTGGGTTGCATCCGACCTTTGCGAGACGGAAGAGGGCGCTAGAGCCAACCTTGCCGACGTCGATGGTATTTGTGTTCCGGGTGGTTTCGGCGTTCGTGGAATCGAAGGCAAGCTCGGTGCCCTGAAGTTTGCTCGCGAAAACCGCATTCCTGCCCTCGGCCTCTGCCTAGGGTTGCAGTGCATGGTGATCGAATTCTCCAGAAACGTTGCCGGTTTGCCGTTGGCGTCATCCTCCGAATTCGACCCGGAATCAAAGCAGCCAGTCATCGCGACCATGGCCGAGCAGGTTGCGATTCTCGAAGCCGGAGCAATGGGCGGCACCATGAGACTCGGAACCTACCCGGCGAAGCTAAAGCCGGGTTCGATCGTGGCCGAGGTCTACGGTTCGGAGCTTGTCGAAGAACGCCACCGCCACCGCTACGAGGTGAACAACCAGTACCGCGATCAGATTGCCGCGGCTGGAATGGTTTTCTCGGGAACCTCGCCAGACGATAACCTGGTCGAATTTGTCGAGCTGCCTCGAGAGGCTCACCCCTACTACGTTGCTACGCAGGCTCACCCAGAGTTCAAGTCTCGACCAACCCACGCACACCCGCTGTTCCGAGGGCTTTTGGTCGCTGCAATCGAACATCAGGGTGCTAGTCGCCTCTTTGAGGTAAAGGATGCCTAAAGACCTACCAATCGAACTGCCGGCAAACAGAACCGAGCTGGTGTTCAAAGGTAGAGTCTGGGACGTAGTCACCGAACACTTCGACTTTCAAGGCAAAGAGCTGGCGCGAGACTTCATTCGCCACCCAGGCGCGGTAGCAGTGATCGCGATTAACGAACAGCAAGAGGTCTTGTTGATTCGCCAGTACCGCAGGCCAGTCGGCGCTTACCTTTGGGAGCTTCCGGCAGGATTACTGGACGTCCACGGTGAAAGTCCCGAAACCGCGGCGCTTCGTGAGCTCGCCGAAGAAACCGACTACCGGGCCGAGCACATCGAACACCTGATCACTTTTCACGCCTCACCAGGCGGCAACTCTGAGTCGATTGCGGTTTACCTAGCCTCTGGGCTGACTCCGATGGTCACCGACTACGTTAGATCTGGCGAAGAGGCCGATCTGCGGCCAACCTGGGTCCCGCTGACCGATGCCCTTGAGTCGATCATGAGCTCCGAAATGAAGAACCCCGCGGCTGTGATCGGTGTTCTCGCGTTGGCGCGGAAACTCGGCATCTGATGAAGATCGAACACGTCGTCGAACAGTATTTCAGGCACCTAACCGTTGAGCGGGGGATGGCCAAAAACACCCTGCTGGCATACCGACGAGACATCGGTCGTTACCTCGCGTTTTTAGAAACTCGCAAAATCTCAGAAGTCAGCGAGATAGACGAACTAACCGTCGCCGATTTTGTGCAGAGTCTTGGCCAATTGAGCGGATTGGCTCAGTCATCGGTTGCCAGAATCCTCTCCTCGGTTCGTGGGTTGCATCACTTTTGGCTGGTCGAAGGCATCAATCCGGTCGATCCATCTGCGACAGTTCGGCCACCAAAGCAGCGCCGAAGCCTGCCAAAAGCCATATCGATCAAGCAAATGTTAGACGTGCTCGACGCAGCGGGCCCCGAATGGGTGGATGAGCGGGCGATAGCCCAAGACCCAATCAAGCTTCGCGACCGCGCTCTCGTCGAATTTCTCTATGCCAGCGGCGCTCGAATTTCTGAAGTCTTGGCGCTCGACCTCGACGACGTAGCCGACGAGCGGCAGTTGCGACTTTTCGGCAAAGGAAGCAAGGAACGAACGGTGATGATCGGCAAGCCGGCCCGAAAAGCGCTTGAGGCGTATCTCGTTCGGGTCAGGCCCGGTCTAGTGGCTGCTGGCCGCGGAACGCCTGCACTGTTTCTAAACCAGCGTGGAGGCCGGCTCTCGAGGCAATCGGCTTGGTCGATCATTAGTTCTGCGGGAGAAGCAGCCGGCTTAGGCTTCGAACTCTCGCCGCATACGATTCGCCACTCATTTGCCACACACCTACTGGAGGGCGGGGCCGGAGTCCGCGATGTTCAACTACTGCTCGGACACGCCTCAGTCACGACCACCCAGATATACACGCTGGTGACGGTTGATAAATTGCGTGAGGTCTATGCGAACGCTCACCCCCGTGCTCGGCGTTAGGCTATAGGAAACGTTTTGTGCTTCTTGAAAGGGGCAAGTGATGGCTAAAGATAACCGCTTCCCGAAGCCAAAGCCGCTGACTTCGCACGGACCGGCTCGAATCATCGCGATGTGCAACCAAAAGGGCGGTGTTGGTAAAACCACTACCACCATCAACCTGGGTGCAGCCATGGTCGAATACGGCAGACGAGTGCTTCTGGTCGACTTCGACCCACAAGGCGCGCTATCGGCGGGTCTAGGCATAATTGCCCACGAAGGCCAAACCATCTACGACCTAATGCTCAAGAGCGACCTTGACCCGAACGACGTCATTCGCCACACCAAAATCGACGGTCTCGACGTAATCCCTGCCAATATCGACCTTTCGGCAGCCGAAATGACGCTGGTTAGCGAATTCGACCGCGAAAGAATTCTCAAGCGAATCCTCAAGAAGGTATCTGCTAACTACGATTTGATTCTGATTGACTGCCAGCCTTCGCTGGGCCTATTGACCGTAAACGCGCTTACCGCCGCTCACGGAGTGATGATTCCGCTGGCCGCCGAATTCTTTGCTTTGCGAGGCGTAGCCATTCTCGAAGACATCATTCGCAGAGTGCAGTCAACCCTGAACGAAACTTTGACTCTCGATGGCGTTCTCACGACCATGTTCGATTCTCGAACACTGCACTCTCGTGAAGTGATGGAGCTTTTGCACCAGAAGTTTGGCAAAAAGGTTTTCCGCAGTGTCATTGCCAGAACGGTGAAGTTCCCCGACGCCACCAGAGTCGCTGAGCCGATCACCAGCTACGCTCCTACCTCCGAGGCTGCAGAGTCCTACCGGACGGTGGCTCGCGAGCTAGTGGATCGACGCTGTGCTCCGTAGTGACGAGCTGGCCGAAGTAACACCAGATAAGAGCGGTTTCGCGGTCAGCCTAAACAATTTTGAGGGGCCGTTCGACCTGCTTCTAAGCCTGATCTCAAAACACGAGATGGACATTACCGAAATCTCGCTGAGCAGGGTCACCGACGAATTCATCTCGTACCTCAAGCAGTTGGACGACGACGAAGAATTGGAGCAGGCGTCCGAGTTTTTGGTTATCGCCGCCACTTTGTTAGACCTCAAGATCGCCGGTCTTTTGCCCAAGGGCGAGGTGGTCGATTCTGAGGACGTTGCACTACTCGAGGCCAGAGACCTGCTTTTTGCTCGCCTGCTGCAGTACCGCGCTTTCAAGGAGATTGCCTCCTGGTTCAACACCTCGCTTTCGCTCGAACAAACTCGGTTGCCTCGAGACGTGCGCGTAGAAGAACGATTCAGAAACCAGAAGCCAGAAATGGTCTGGACGCTGACCCCCGGCGAGTTCGCCAGGCTCGCCCAAGAGACGCTCACACCTCGTGAAATCCCGAGTGTTGGGTTGACTCACCTACACGCCTCGAGGGTTTCGATTCGCGAGCAGGCAAGCGCGGTGGTGGCCATGATGCGCGCCAAGGGTTCGGTAACCTTCTTCGACTTGATTCGCGAGGTCAAAGACCGAGCGGTTGTGGTGGCCAGGTTCTTAGCCGTGCTCGAGCTTTACCGCCTAGCCGCCCTGAGTTTCGAGCAGGCGACCCCGCTCGGTGACCTGACGCTAACTTGGCGTGCCGAAAACTTCGACGACGAAACACTAGCCACACTAGGAGCTGACTATGACTCTTGAGTCACCCGCACAAAAGGATGATCTGCGAGGAGCCGTAGAGGCGATCCTGATGATCACCGACGCCCCGGTCTCACTGGTTGCCTTGGCCACCGCGCTAGAGCAACCGGTAAACATCGTTCGCGACCTCGTGATTTCGATTCGTGACGAATACGAAACCTCGTCTCGCGGCTTCGAACTTCGCGAAGTTGGCGGCGGTTGGCGCCTATACGTGCGTGCCGAATACGACTGGGCGGTGCGGATGTTTATCGCCAACGAAAACCCGACCAAGCTCAGCCAGGCCGCACTCGAGACCCTCGCCGTCATTGCCTACAAACAGCCAATCTCGCGCGGACAGGTCGCCTCGATTCGCGCGGTCAACGTCGACTCGGTGGTGCGAACGTTGCTAAGTCGCGGTCTGATCACCGAGCTCTATACCGACTCCGAGACCGGCGCGATCAACTACGGCACGACCGATCTGATGCTCGAGGTTCTGGGCATCAACTCGCTGGACGAACTTCCTCCGGTGAGCCCGCATCTTCCAGATGCCAACAGCGACTTCGATGCCTGAAGCAACTAATCTGGTGCGCCTGCAGAAGGCGCTTGCCAATGCCGGCGTGGCCTCCAGGCGCGCCTGCGAGGAGCTAATCACTCGCGGTGCCGTAAAAGTAAACGGCAAGTTGGTAGTCGAACTTGGCACCAAGATTGACCCGACCGTAGACAAGGTGACGGTCAAGGGGGTTCCGGTCGTGCTCGACACCGGACGCATCTACCTAGCGCTAAACAAGCCCGCCGGCGTAATCAGTTCGATGAGTGACGAGGAGGGACGACCGGATCTTTCGCAGTTCGTTCTCGACTACGACCGGGTCTACAACGTCGGTCGTCTCGATGGCGAAACCACCGGACTCCTACTGCTCACCAACGACGGCGAACTGGCCCACAAGCTCGCTCACCCGTCTTTTGGGGTCGAGAAGACCTATGTGGCGAAGGTCACCGGTTCGGTGTCGCAGTCGGTCATCAGAGAGCTTTTGCAGGGTTTCGAACTCGAGGACGGATTCATTCAAGCCGACTCGGCAAGAATCCTCGAGGCGCGACACGAAAGCTCTCTGATCGAGGTCGTTCTGCATTCCGGTCGAAACCGAATTGTGCGAAGAATGCTCGAACACGTTGGTCACCCCGTGACCGGTCTGGTGCGCAAGCAATTCGGGCCGATTCACTTGGGCACGCTCAAAGCCGGCATGGTGCGCGAACTAACTAAACTTGAACTAGGTGCCCTGCTAAAGGCGGCAGAAGGCTCCGATAAACCACAACGTCAGAGACCGAGAAACAAGTGATCAGAGCAATCCGTGGCGCAATTCAGCTAGACAGCGACGAGCGCGAGCACCTACTAAAGTTGACAGCCGAGCTGATATCTAAGACGCTGCACGCCAACGACATCGACAACTCCGACCTGATCTCGATAATCTTCACGGCTACCCCCGATATCACCTCCGAGTTTCCGGCTATGGCGGCTCGCGAACTCGGTCTCGGCGATGTCCCGTTGATGTGCGCAGTCGAAATTAATGTTGATCACGCGATGCCTCGGGTAATTCGCCTCATGATTCACGCAAACACCGCCAAGGCACGTGGCGAAATTCAGCACGTCTACCTGCGCGGAGCCGCGGCCCTGCGTTTGGATCTCGCCCAGTAATGACCAGAATCATCGCAATCGATGGTCCGGCAGGTTCGGGCAAATCGAGTGTGAGCAAGCAGGTTGCTCGCGAACTCGGGTTTGGCTACCTCGACACCGGAGCTGCTTACCGAGCGCTGGCTTGGGCGATTGCCGAGGGAGTCGTAGCGGCCCAACCAACACCGAATCTCCACCAGTTTCACTATTCGATTTCGCTGAACCCCGATTCTTTTTGGGTCAAGGTCGGTGATACCGACGTCACCAGTGCAATTCGGGAGCCGAGAATCGCCGAGGCCGTGTCTTCGGTGGCCAGCGTTCCGCAGGTTCGAGAGTTCATGAAGAACCTCACCCGCGAGCTGGTTTCTGGCTCCGGATTGCCCGGCGTGGTTGTCGAAGGGCGCGATATCACGACCGTTGTGGCGCCGGACGCCGAAAATCGTATTCTCCTAACTGCGTCAGAAGAAGTTAGACTTAAGAGGCGTTCAGCTGAACTCACACCAGCCCAGGCTGCCGAAGTAAGCAAGCAAGTATCCGACAGGGATAAAAGCGACGCCAAAGTAGTAGATTTCATGACTCCAGCACCTGGAGTCGTACTCGTAGATACCTCAGATCTCAACTTCGAGCAATCGGTTTCGGCCGTGCTCGCTCTCGTTGGCTGAGGCTAAGGAAACCATGTCAGACCAGGAATTTGAGTTCGATGAGCCCGTCGAGCCGACTTTTGTCGCCCGCCTAGCGGATCTAAGTGACGACGTCGAAGAGGACGAACGCGCTCGCGCACTGCGCGCAGGCCTTGACGACTACGAACTTGAAGAAGAGGACCTAGCGGTTCTCACCGGCGAACTAGTGGCCGAGGGTGGCCCGACCTACCTTCCGGCACTTCCAGTACTTGCAATCGTCGGTAGACCAAATGTTGGCAAATCGGCACTGGTTAACCGAATTCTCGGACGCCGCGAGGCCGTCGTAGAAGACAAGCCGGGCGTCACCCGCGACCGCGTTTCTTATAAGGCCGAATGGAACGGTCGTAAGTTCACCGTCGTTGACACCGGAGGCTGGGAGCCAAACGCAAAGGGTATCGACGCCTCGGTAGCACTTCAAGCCGAGATCGCCGTCGAACTAGCCGACGCAGTTTTGTTTGTCGTAGACGCCATGGTTGGCGCTACCTCCACCGACGAGCGCGTGGTCAAGATGCTTCGCGCCAGCGGAAAACCGGTAATTCTCGCCGGCAACAAGATCGATGATGCCCGTCAGGAACCCGAAGTAGCCGGTCTCTGGTCTCTGGGTCTCGGCGAACCAATGCCGGTCTCCGCTCTTCACGGCCGTGGTGTAGCCGACATGCTCGACGCCTGCATGAAGGTGCTGCCGGCAGTTTCTGCGGTTGCCAAAGAAGAATTTGGCGGCCCTCGTCGCGTTGCTCTAATCGGCCGACCAAACGTCGGCAAGTCGAGCCTGCTCAACAAAGCAGTAGGTTCCGAGCGTGCCGTGGTCAACGATCTAGCCGGCACTACTCGCGACCCGATCGACGAGCAGGTCGATCTAGGCGGCAAGGTTTGGCGCTTCGTCGACACCGCAGGTATTCGCCGCCGCGTTCACCTTCAGCAGGGCGCTGACTTCTACGCTTCGCTCCGCACCGCAGCCGCTCTCGAGCGCGCCGAGGTTGCCGTTGTGCTCTTCGACGTAACCGCCTCGATCAGCGAAGCGGATATT
>CAFBNO010000035.1_pt1 | contig 10503 bp, 8 predicted proteins | sample 7269281 | NCBI WGS metagenome assembly CAFBNO01 (sample SAMEA6814098, study PRJEB35770) | freshwater metagenome | biome: Freshwater; feature: Freshwater reservoir; material: water | place: Czech Republic | collected 2017-05-23 | depth 30m m | reverse complement strand
TAATCGCTGACGATCGCCAACTCGCTCTCACCACTCAGGGCCGACTGCAGGCGGTGCGAGTTATGCGAAAGCACAGACTTGCCGAACGCCTCTTGGCAGATGTGATTGGGCTCGAATGGGAGTTCGTGCACGAAGAAGCTTGCCGTTGGGAACACGTCATGAGCCAGCAAGTCGAAATCAAGATCTTGCAGCTGATTGAACGTTCTGATGTTTCGCCATACGGAAATCCGATCCCCGGTCTCGAAGAACTCGGCTTGGAGTCCAATCCAAGTTTCGCCAGTGGCGTCGCTCCAATCACGTCGGTAATTGCAGCTACCGGTTCGGCCAACGACCTGATTTTGGCGCGAATAGCCGAAACAGTTCAGATTGACCCCGAGTTTTTGGCGCACCTGCGTGAACTCGGGATCCTGCCCGGAGCCCGCATTTCGGCTGAACACTCCGGCACTCGCATTCTGATTACCTCGGAAGGCAACGCCGAGGGTGTAGCACTAGACCACGATTTAGCGGTTCACCTATTCGTCGTTGCTTAGTTTCAGAGACTTCACAGATTGACCAACCACCCGAATAGTAATGTTCGGGTAAACTTAGGGTTCCGGTAACCGAAGTACCTCGGAGGTTAACTTTGGCCAAAAAGCCAAGTGGTAGACGCCGCGCAGATGTTCAAGTGAGCATCCTCGAACAATTCGAGTTGCGTAGTCGCCGAGACGTCTCCGAAAAACAGAGCGCAAAAGCCCGGCGTGCCCTTTTGAAGGCGGCTAAACATGAGCAGACCGTCGCTCGGATGCTTTCAGAAGACACCGTGAAATCGATCGACACTCCTAGCACTGGCTCGAATCTCGTGCCACGCGCATCCAAGCCCAAGGTTTTCAAACGCAAGCTGGTCAGCTATTCGACCATGGCAATCGCCGCCGGCATCGTCACTTCTTTCTCCTTGCCTTCTTACGCTTTCAGCCCAGACATCGCCGCGCAGGCCGAGATCACTACTGCGATGGCGGGTGGGGTGGTCGAAGGCGTATCGACCCAGGTCTTTACCGTCGGTGCAGTTGTGAACGCGAAATTCGTCGCCACCCAAGTTCGATACCGGACCGGATCTGTGAACGCAATTATTTGGGCAAAGCAGATTACCGACTACCGAAACTGGTCGGGCCCGACGGCCGAAGACTGGATTGCTAATCCGAAGTACGGCACCATGACCCCAGATTTGATATTGAAGGTTTCAGCCGCTTACGTGGGTACACCTTATGTTTTTGGTGGGGACAACCCGCGTGGTTTCGATTGCTCAGGCTATGTGAAGTACGTGTTCTCCCAGTTTGGCGCTGCGATGCCGCACTCGGTGACGGGCCAGGACTACATGGTCGCGCTGGGTTACGCGGTGAGGGTTAAGAACGAGGACGCCAGACCAGGCGACGTCGTGATTTTCAACAACCTAAGCCACGACGGAATCTACGCGGGTAATGGGCAGTTCTACCACGCACCGAGACCGGGCGACCGAGTCAAGCTGGCCGATATTTTCAACCCGAATTACCACCTGATCAGGTTCTTACCTCAGCGTTAATTTTCACGAATCGCCAAGGCGTTTCTCCGAGAAAATTATGGCAAAAAGTCTTAATCTAAGGCTATGCCAACAAAGCACGTATACCACCTGCAACATTCGCCCAGGGCCCAGTTGCCCGCTAGCTAAGCGCGTCGTCATTTCTGACGGCGCGTTTTTTTGTTTGAGGAGTTTGATGAGAACACTGGTTTTGAACGCCGGCTATGAGCCGCTAGGTGTCGTTTCGTTCAAACGAGCGTTGATTCTGGTCCTGAACCAGAAAGCCACGGTCCTCTCTGGCGCTGCCGATCAGGTGGTTCACTCGGCTACCGGAAGTTTCGCTTTACCAAGAGTCATTCTGCTCTCGCGCTACGTTCGAGTTCCGCATTCGCGCAAGGTTCCCCTGAGTCGAAGGGGGGTTCTTCGTCGCGACGGCAACAGGTGCGCTTACTGCGCTAGAAGTGCCAACACGATTGATCACGTGCAACCGAAGTCGCGCGGGGGAAAAGACACTTGGGAAAACCTAGTTGCCTGCTGCCTCAAGTGCAACAACATCAAGGGCGACAAAACGCTTCACGAACTTGGCTGGGAGCTTCGCGTCATGCCGCGAATGCCAAGCGGGATGGCCTGGACAATCAGGGGAGCGGATTCGGTTGAGCCCGAGTGGATGGACTTCTTAGAAGCTGCCTAGGTTTTTGTGCCCCCGAGAAGAATCGAACTTCCGCACATGGTTTAGGAAACCACTGCTCTATCCACTGAGCTACGAGGGCTCGAAAACAAATATACCGCGACCCGTTTAGCCCTTTGCTTACGGCGCTTCGTGCGGTTGCGAAGTTACTCTTGAAAGGTGAGTGAAACCCTCGAAACTTCTGGCCAACTGGGCGTCTGGGCCGATGAAATTCGTGCGATTGGTAACACCAACCCACTCCTTAATTTTGAACCAAACCCTTTCGGGCAACTCGATCTCGAACGGTCTCATCCGGGTGGCCTCGCACAGTTTGTAACCACAAAGTCCACGACACTTTCGAGCTTGTTTAGAGAAGCGTTGACCTTTTCTAAAGGCTTAGCCGCGGCTAAAAGGATTTCAGAAAAGGGCTCGAGGCTTCAAAGTGAGACCGGCTTATCAACCATTTACCTAGCTGGTGGATTGATCGGGCTGAAGCATGACGGCTTTGACTTAAATCTGCCCATAGTTCTGTGGCCAGCCCAACTTGGGCACCGGGTCGAAGACTTTGAAGTTGCCATCACCGGTTCGCCGATGGTGAATCCAGGCCTGAGCTCGGCACTCGAGGTTAGCTATGGCGTCAAACTCGATGCCGATCGGTTACTTGGTGTTTTGGCGCAGGCAAACGATTTGATGCCGCTCGAAGTGCTCGAATACGTCACATCCCTGGTTGGGTCAAATGCCAATCTCGAGGCGAAGAGGCTTCTGGTCGTAGGTAATTTTGCGGTCGAGCCGATCCTGCTGCAAAACGACATGCCTAGAGCCGACACTGCGCTCCTGCGAACCTTGGCGGGGCTCGATGCCGCGCCGGCTGACTCTGAGCTCGAGCCAGAGGTTCAACTTGTCTTAGACGCGGACGCCGTGCAAGAGGGAATCGTCGCAAAAGCGCTAGCGGGAGATTCTTTTTCGGTGGAGACGCTGCCCGGTTGCGGGTACACGCAAACCGTGGTCAACGTCTTAGCGAATCTCGCTCTGGCTAAGAAAAGCGTCCTCGTGGTCACGCCGCGCAGACAAACTTTGGACGAACTTGCCGATCGCCTCGCCTCGATTGGGCTAGCGGGACTTGGTATTCGTTCAGCTGCGAGCTGGTTCGACATCGTCTCGGCAATTTCTAGGCACGAGAAGGCCTCTCCCGTTGCCTTTACTGCCGCGAAAGAGGTTCGCGCAACTGCAAAGTCTCAGGTCGAAGAGTATTTCTCGGTCTTGAGCACCAAAAATGAGGCGCTTAATGCTTCGGTTACCGAGATCCTCTCAACATTGGCAACCCTCTCCCTAATGCCGCACGCACCTACTGCGACTGCGCGAATTTCGAAGTCCAAGCTCCTTCAGCACCAAGACCGTACCGTAGCCATGGATCTTTTGACCAAAGCCTTCGAACTGGGAGAGTTCCAATACGGGCCGCAGGACACCCCGTGGTTTGGAGCGACCTTCTCAGACGAGACTGACTTGCAACACGTGACTGACCTAGCTTCAAAACTGGCTGCATCATTTGATGAAATCAGCACAGCGATGGCCGCCTTTGTCGCCAAACTTAACCTCAAGCCAGCAGCAAAATTTGAAGACTGGGGCACCTTGCTGCAGCTCGCCGCCGGCGTCCGACTGACTTTGGACCGCTTTGTCGAGGACGTCTATCAGCGTGATCTCGGCCCATTGATGATTGCGACTGGGCCACGGACTTCAAGATCAGAAATGTCTGGAAGCGACCGTCGCAAATTGCGCAAGCTGGCCAAGGAGTATTTGCGTCCGGGCATGCATGTCGCCGACTTGCACGTTGCCCTCACCGAGATTCAGGATCAGAAAGCACTCTGGGACTCCTTGGCTTTGACTTCGACGGCACCGAGCATCGTCACGGGAGTAAGCGATCTTCAGGTCAGGTATCAAGCCTTTGCTGCCGACCTCGCCGAAGTTCAGACGCACCTGGATTCGAGTTCAGAGACGGTTCCCTTCGCGAGACTTCCGCTAAAAGAACTTGGCGAAGCTCTAAGCAAGATGTCGACCGACTTGAACCCCCTTCGCAACAGCGCTGAGCGAGCCGAGTTGCTGGTTGAACTTCGTGAGGTGGGCCTGGGCGATGTTTCAAGGGAATTCTCACGACTGCACGTTCAACGAGAGCACATCGCCGTCGAATTGGATCAGGTGTTTTGGCAGAGCGCACTCGAATACTCGGTTGCCAAGGACGCGAGAATTCTGGGTTTCACCGCTGAACGCATCGAGGTGATTGAGAGCGACTTCAAATCAGCCGATGCCGCGGTCGTTGCTCTGGGTGCAGCAGATCTAGCGTCAACGCAATCGGGGGCTTGGCACGCCTCCCTGCTAGCGCACCCTGCCGAAGCGCTCGCTCTCAAGGAGCTCTTGAGGTCCAAAACCGCCAGCTACCGAGCCCTATTTCAAGCTGCACCGAACATCGCTCCAAATCTGGCGTCGGTGGTTTTGGCATCACCCTTCGAGGTCCCGAATCTGGTCGCAGCAGCCAGATTTGACGTCGTCCTGGTTCTAGACGCCGCCGGAACCACCGTTGCCGAGAATCTCGCCGCCCTCAGCAGAGCAAAACAGGTTGTCGCATTTGGCGATACTGCGATAGCCGGCGCATTCGGTTTTGAAATTGAATGTCACGAAGTTCCGCTTGCCCCCGAAGAGAGCGATGACTCGGTTTTCGAAGTCGTTAGGAAGGTCTTCGGTATCAAAACCCTGCAAAGATCCTGGCGGCAAAATGGTCAGAGCCTAGGCCGACTGGTGAACAGGGAGTTTTACCAGAATCGCATAAGTTTCGAACCGACGGCCAGTGAGTATCTAGGCGACAGCAACTTCAGCCTGGTCTCGGTCAAAACCCTGGATGCCGAACTTGAGAAGACAATCGCGCTAATCGAAGAGCATGCCGCAAGTTCTCCGGAGAAGTCCTTGATGGTGGGCACGGCCTCGGTGGAATTCGCCGAACGCCTGCGCCTCGCGGTTTCCAAAAAGAAGGCGCAAAGGCCAGAACTGGGAGAATTCTTCGACGCGCACGGTCGCGAAAAGTTTGAGATTGCCACCATCGCAGAGCTTTCTCACCGCATCGCCGACGTGGTCATTTTTAGCCTCGGACTGGAATCCTCTCCGGAGATACTCGGCGACCCGAACTCAAGAAAGTTTGTAGCCAACCTTCTGGTCAGTGCGAGGTCCAGGATCATTGCCGTATCGGCACTCGATCAGATTCCTGAAGGCTGGCCGCTCGCGAAACTCCTCAACGATGTCTTTGGTGCCGTCGCAGAACCGATTCTCGATTCAGAAGTCAGCGGTGATCCGATGCTGGCGGACTTAGCGCTCCGTCTCAGAAAACTAGGTGTTCGCGCCAACCTTGGTTTCGGTGAAAACCTCGAGCTTGTTCTCAGCTATGGAAATCGCGCCGGCGTGATTCAAGCCGATTGGCTGCAGTTGAACGCTCCGTTAGTTGAGAGCCTCAGGTTGAACCCCGCGCTTCTCGAAGCAATGGCGTGGAAGCTCATCCGCGTCCACAGCTTCGAACTCTTCAGTGACCCTCAGACACTAGCCCTGAGAATCGCTATTTCAATGGGTTTGCCCGCATCGACTAGGCAAGCGGTCTTGTTCGAAGAAAGGTCTAAAGACGACACAGACACCGGCTGGGGCGATTCTGGTTCTAGTAACGATCGTCGCCTGAAAGAAGACAAACCGCCGCACTGGGGCTAGTCGCTTTTAGGCGCAGCGTTATCTGTTCGGTAAAAGCCGCTGCCTTTGAAGGTGACTCCGACTTCGCCGAGTACCTTGCGTAATTCGCCCTTGCACTCTGGGCACGTCTTGAGTGCCTCATCATGAATCGACTGCTGAGCGTCGAACGTGTGCTCGCAGCTCTTGCAGACATATGAGTAGGTGGGCATGTACCTAGTTTAAGCGACCATCGCAGTGAATGGTCTCGCCGCAGGTGACCACCGCCGAGGCGAACTGGTCAAACTCCTCGGTGGGCACGCTTTCGAAGAGCTCGGAATCGTGAACCACGACCACCCTTGCTGCACGATTGCCTGCTACAGCCCTGTCAAAATAACCCTTACCGCGACCGAGTCGGCTGCCATCGCGCCCAGCCGCGAGTGCTGGCATGATCACGAGTTCCACGGTTGAGAATTCAGTCTGCCCCTTTGCTCCAAGCCAAATCAATTCGGTTTCGCTGACCATTTTGGGAAGAAGAACTTCGACTCCGTTCTCAGAACACCATTGCCTTAGACCTGCCAACGAAGGTTCGTTATCAAATTCCTCATAGCCCGAAATGATCGAAAAACCATTCCTGGCCACGATTTCGATTAGCCCACGCGAATGCGCCTCGCCGCACCCAAACTCGCTTTCGCGCCCGGCTCGCATTGTTTTGCGAAGCTGGGCCTTGCGCTCATTCGCCGAAGTGTTGGTCATGCGACTAATCTTGCCATCGTGCCCTTCACGTTTGCTCTCACTCACGGCGTAACACGCCTGAGAATCTTGCGCATGCGCGACGTCAAGAGGCTGGAGACCCTAATTCTCGGAAACCGAAGCTGGCTACGCCCCTGGGAGGCAACGTCACCTAATGGCCCCTCGTCTTTCGATATCAAGGCGATGGCCAGAAGCCTCCTGAAGCAACTCGAGCGTTCCGAGGCAATGCCATTCGTTATCGAGGTTGACGGTGAGATTGTCGGTCAGCTGAACGTGTCCAACATGCTTTACGGCTCTGTCTCCAGCGCTGTGCTTGGTTACTGGGTAGCCCCCGAAGTAGCTGGCCAAGGAGTCACTCCCACCGCTGTGGCTCTAGTCACCGACTACCTGTTCAACAACGTCGGACTCAACAGGGTAGAAATCGACATTCGCCCAGAGAACCAGGCTTCGCTGCGCGTTGTCGAGAAGCTCGGCTTTAGGTTCGAGGGTTTGAAGGAACGCTATATCCATATCAACGGTGACTGGCGCGATCACTATGTCTTTGCGCTGACCCGCGACGAGGTTCCCGAAGGGATTTTGAATCGTTGGGAACATCGAAACGTTCCAAAGCTGACATACCCGTGGACGAGGTTGAAACCAAAGAAAAACGAACACGCCCCGTTCAATGACTGAACCTTAAAGAGCTGTCTCATATCGTTGAAGTTATGAACTTTAATTTCGGGTCCGGCGGCCTCATGTTGGTCGCCCTAGCCGCGGTTTGGTTCCTGGTTTTTCTACCTTCGCTTACCGGCAAAGGCAAAGAAAGCCGCTCTGAGTCTCTAGATCGAAGCACTCGCCGAGCGTTGCTCAATGAGAATGTTTCGCCTCGGGTGGCGTCGAGCGCTAGGACAGCGAGATTGTCCAAGCAGGTTTTCGCACTCTTGTCGATCGCAAGCGGTATCGCTTCTATCGTGTCGGTGTTTCAAGGGTCAGCCTTAGCTGCATTGGTGTCTGCCGCAGCGGTTGCAGGTTTTGTCGCCGCATCTCGCCTAGCCAACAGACGGCTCAACCGAATCTTGGTTTCTGGCTCTAACCGCCGTAACAAGATTTCGTCTGGTCTTTCGGGTTCGGTTGAAAAAATCGTTGAGCCAGATGTAGAAATTGAAGACAGGCGTTGGACGCCAAATGAGAATCCTAAGCAGGGTCTTCTAAATCGAGTCGGCACTCTCGAATCACCAACCCTCGCAGATGTAGTGGAAATCGAATTTCCTGGCGAGCTTGACAGCAAAGCCCTCGACGAAATACTTCGTCGCAGACGCGCTATCTAACCCGCTTCGGCTACACTCGTAAAGAACCACCCACCCATGAATTTTGAGGAGTTATTGTGAGCATTTTCGATCGTGTAAAGAAAGTTCTAAAACAGAACGAGAAAAGCATCAAGGCAACCGGGGCAGCTGCGAAGGCACTAGCCGACGACCTGATCCACGACGCAGCAGTAGAAGTCAAGGACGCCAAGAAGGACGCCAAGAAGACTGTCGCGAAGACCACCAAGGATGTCAAGAAGACCGTTGCGAAGACCACCAAGGTCGTAGCCAAGAAGACCGCTACCGGTGCAAAGGCTGTAGACAAGGCCGTTGAAAAGGGCGCAAAGGTTGCCGTTAAGTCGACCAAGTCTGCAACCGCTGCTGCCGTAAAGGCAACCGCAACTGCTGCAAAGAAGACGGCTGTAAAGAAGCCCGCAGCTAAGAAGCCTGTTGCTAAGAAGGCAGCTCCTAAGGCTGCTGCAAAGCCTGCGGCTAAGAAGCCTGCGGCTAAGAAGCCTGCGGCTAAGAAGTAGGACTCTTTCACGCAGAGCGCTTCACCGATTTCGGTGGAGCGTTTTGCTTTAGTCTGGAAACCGCACAAGGAGATCAGTGGCGAATCCAAAGTCGTTAGGCGCGGCGTTCAACCGACTTTGGTTGGCGTTCTCTTCTTCCAAACTTGGGGATGGCCTTATGGCGGCGGCGGCCCCACTGCTTGCGATCTCGCTAACCCAAGACACCGTATTGATCGCACTTTCCGGTGCGATGTATCTTCTGCCCTGGCTTTTCTTTGCTATTGCAATTGGCACTCTGGTTGATCGAATCGATCGTCGACGCACACTGGTCGCGGTGGCAATTTTCAGGGCGCTTGTTGCAACCACTCTCGCCGTCCTGATTTTCACCAACACTCTTTCGATCTACGGGCTGCTACTCTCGACTTTCTTGATCGGCACCGCCGACGTGTTCAACGACACCGCCCTTCAGTCGGTGATTCCAACGATTCTGAACAAGGACCAGTTGGAGCGAGGCAACTCTCGGTTCCAGATGAGCGACACCGTGCTCCAGCAATTCATTGGCATGCCGCTGGGAGCTGCTTTCTTTGTCATCTCGGCTTCGCTTCCGTTTGGTTTGAATGCGCTCGGATTTGCAATTGCCGCGGTTCTACTGGTGCTCATTCCACGGCGACATATTGCCAAGAAGGTCGTTGACGCCGATAGACCGAGCTTCAAGGCGCAGTTGGTTGAAGGTTTGCGCTTTCTTTGGAACGACAAAAGAATCATGCGCCTCGTAGTCGCGACGGCCCTGATCGGTTTTGGTTTCAACATTGCTGGTGCAACGGCGGTGTTGTATTTGACTCAGACACTTGGAGTACCGAAGGTTCTGTTTGGGCTTCTGATGCTTAGCGGAGGCGTTGGTGGACTTCTCGGCGCTTGGGCGTCACCGAAGCTTTCTCAGCGATTCGGTAGAGGGGTGGTCCTCGCCTGGTCGATAACTATGACCAGCGTTTTTGAGCTATGCCAGGGGCTATCACCCAACGTCTACTTTTTCATAATTGCTTCGGTCGGAGCGGGGTTCGCGATTGCTGGCTGGAACGTGCTCTTGATGAGCCTGTACCACACGCTGATTCCAAACGAGGTCTTCGGAAGAGTGCACGGCACTCGCAGAACACTGGTCTGGGGAATCATGCCAATCGGAGCGCTAATCGGCGGTTTCGTGGCGAAGATCGACCTGCGCGCGCCCTACATTGTGGGCGGAACCTTTGCGATTCTTGTAGCGATGTATTTTTTCCGCTTTATTCGTCAGCTAGGTAATTCTTCAGACAACACGTAGGCAGTGGCCGTTTCTAGGGTGGGGTGAGCGAACTTGAAGCCCGTGGCCATCAACCGCTCGGCCTTCATCTTTTGACTGCAAAGTAGAAGTTCAACTGCGGCCTCGCCGATCAAAAGCTTCATCGCGAACGCGGGAACCTGAAGCAGAGCCGGTCGGTGGAGCGCTTTAGCCAAAGACTTCACGATTTGGCCGCAGGTTGCTGGTTCGGGAGCCGTTAGGTTGTAGGCGCCGCTGGCGCTGGGCGTGTTGATCAGGTGAATGATTGCGGCGGCTTCATCTTGGAGGCTGATGAACGCCCACCACTGTTTGCCAGAACCGAGCGGGCCGCCAATTCCGAATTTGATTAGGGGCAGCAGTTTGCCGAGTGCACCCTTTGAGCGCGACATCACCATGGTTGTCCGAGCCAAGACGACGCGAGTCTCGGCCTTGATAGCCTCGGCCTCCCAAAGTGCCGCGAGGTCTGAGAGGAAGCCGGTTCCTTTAGGTGATGACTCATCGAGCCAAGCGTCACCGCAGTCTCCATAGAAGCCTGAGGCGGAACCGCTAACCAAAACCTTTGGCTTTTTCTTCGCGGCGTTGATTGCCGAAACCAGTTTCTTTGTGGTCTCGAGTCTCGACGACACTATTTCGGCTTTATAAGCCTTCGTCCAAGGAATCTTGCCTGTGGTTGCGCCGGCCAAGTTGACTACCGCGTCAACCGTTTCGATTAGAGCAGCGAGATTTGGTTCGTTGCGCTCAAGTTTGAT
>CAFBNO010000034.1_pt1 | contig 10605 bp, 10 predicted proteins | sample 7269281 | NCBI WGS metagenome assembly CAFBNO01 (sample SAMEA6814098, study PRJEB35770) | freshwater metagenome | biome: Freshwater; feature: Freshwater reservoir; material: water | place: Czech Republic | collected 2017-05-23 | depth 30m m | reverse complement strand
GCCTCAAAAATGAAATACGTTGAATTGCGATCGTCACCCACGGAAGCAATTCGTCAACTACTCGAGTCTGGCTACCAGAGGATTTTGATTGAATGTGGTCCGAGATTGGTCGCCGAAATGATGGCTGCTGGCCTGATCGATCAGCTATGCCTAACCAATACCTCTCACTCAAAAGCGGACCTTCCTGCTCTGGGAATAGGCACCGCGAGACTCGATTGGAGCCAACAACAATCAGACACAACGTTCTCCGTCTGGAGTCAAATACAGGCTTCCTAAGCACTTGCGACTTAACCTTGAAGCGATGATAGAAATCCAATACGACGATGAGGCGAGCGCTGATTTCAAGCTCGCGATTCTGGCCTTGCGCGAAGCCGAGGTCCGGCCTGAAGTCAACATCGTTCAGATCGAATCTCCCCAGCACCTGGCGAGGCACTCGCTTGCTTTTTCATGCGACGTGGACGCTGAGTCAACCTCAGCAAAAATCGATTTGGGAACCGGCCGATTCGTTTTGCTGTGGGACGATCTTCCGCAAGACAACTGGACCGGAAACTTCAGGGTGATTTGTTTCGCCAAGTCTCCTCTTGAAACCGATATCGGTTTCAACGACGAGAGCAGCGACCTTGCTTGGGCCTGGCTCACCGAGGCGTTCGAAAAGCGTCAAGCCGAGATTAGCGCGGAAGCAGGAACCACCACTCGAGTCATTTCGGTCGGTCACGGTTCGATTGCCAGTCAAAAGCATCACGCCGAACTCGAGCTTCGAGCATCGTGGTGTCCAACCGGTTCGAATTTTGCAGCACACATCGAAGCCTGGCAAGACCTGATATGCATGATGTCTGGCTATTCGCTGCACGGTGAGGACGTTCCTGACATTGAACGACGAGCCTGATCTCCTCCCTCTCCTAAGCGCTCCGAGAGTTGAAAGCGTCTATGTCGACGATCTCGACGTCCTGAACGCGGCAGTGCAGGATCTTCTCGCTGCAAGCGGCTATCTAGCGGTGGATGCAGAACGAGCTTCGGGTTTCAAATACAGCCAGCGAGCTTATCTCGTGCAGCTTTACAGAACAGGCTCAAAGATCTACCTCCTGGACCCAATCGCGTTTACCGATGCAGAGCTGACGCAGTTATCTGAGTTCATGGCAAACACGCCTTGGATACTTCATGCGGCAACGCAAGATCTTCCCTGCCTCGCGGAACTAGGACTATACCCGAATGAACTTTTCGATACCGAACTCATTTCGAGGCTCCTGGGCTTTGATCGCGTCGGTCTCGGTGCTGTTTGCGAACTGACCCTCGGAGTTCGACTCGCAAAGGAACACTCGGCTGCGGATTGGTCAACCAGACCCCTGCCGGCTAATTGGCTGAACTACGCAGCCTTAGACGTCGACGTGCTACCAGAGATGCAAAAGTTTTTGCAGGCCGAAATTCAGGCACAGGGCAAAGAAGAAATTGTTGCCCAAGAGATGAAAAACCTCCTGCGGTTTCAACCGAAGCCAGCCAAAACGGAGCGCTGGCGGTCGATGAGCAATTTTCACGACTTACGGGAGCCGAGACAACTTGCCGTTGCTAAGTCCATCTGGGAGGCGCGAGAGCAGCTCGCTCAGAAACTGGATGTCTCACCTGGGCGCCTGGTGCCCGACTCCTCGATCGTCCACGTTGCGAAGACTCTGCCGCAAACGAAATCAAAACTCACCGGAGACAAGGCCTTTAACGGACGCGCGTCGAGAACCTACCTGGACATCTGGTGGCAGGCTTTAGACACCGGCCTCAGCGTCAGGGAACTCCCGCCTATGCGCATCAGTGTGGGAGGTCTACCCAACCACAGAAACTGGCCTGCGAAGTTTCCTGAGGCAGACGCTCGACTTCAGGCCGCCAAGGAGGTTATTGCAGAAGCCTCTAAGCGACTTTTGATTCCGACCGAGAACATTTTGACGCCAGATTACTTAAGGCAGTTGTGCTTTGAACCTGAGGGATTTTCAGCTCTCGAAATCGGTAATCAATTGACCCAACTTGGTGCGAGACCCTGGCAGATCGACGAGCTTGCCGATGAACTCAGTCGAGCTCTGTCGAGTGCGAAACCGCCTGTTGATCCAGCGCTCTAGCGTGCGGAACTTTCGCACCTAATACCTGCGCAATGACGTCTCTGGCGATATTTTGTGCCGTGAGGCCAACCGATTCCAAGATCTCTGCTCTAGAAGCTGCAGCCAAGAACTCGTCTGGCAAGCCAATCTCGTTTAGCGCGGTATCGATCTGAGCGGCTCGCAAGTCCTGACGAATTCGCGTTCCCACTCCCCCGACCTTCACGCCGTCTTCAATCGATATCACTAAGCGGTGGGCCTTGGCAAGGTCAAGAATCGAGGAAGGCACCGGTACCACCCAGCGCGGGTCGACCACGGTTGAGCCGATACCCTGTGCCGAAAGCAACTCAGCAACCGCCAAACCTACCGAAGCCATTGGCCCAACACAGACAATCAAGACGTCCTTGGCGACACTCTCGCTCAGTACGTCAACGCCATCTTTCATGCTTCTGACTGCCGGAATTGAGGCCGAGGCCACGCCCTTCGGGAATCTAAGAACGGTCGGGGCGTCAGAGACCTCAACAGCCTCACAAAGCTCTTCCCTGAGCCTTTGGGCGTCTCTAGGTGCCGCAATGCGGATACCCGGAACGATCTGCAAGAGTGCAAGATCCCACATTCCGTGGTGCGATGGTCCATCGGGGCCGGTAACACCTGCTCGGTCAAGGACGAAAGTCACGCCGGCCTTGTGCAGCGCAACGTCCATAAGCACCTGATCGAAGCCACGACTTATGAATGTCGCGTAGACGGCCACAATGGGGTGCAAGCCACCAAACGCCATACCAGCTGCCGAGGTGACTGCATGCTGCTCGGCGATTCCGACGTCGAAAACCCGAGACGGGTACTTCTTGGCCATCTGATCTAGACCGACCGGAATTAGCATCGCTCCCGTGATTGCGACAACATCTGCGCGTCGATCGGCAATCTTCACAACCTCATCAGCAAAAACCGAGGTCCAAGATTCGCCGCCCTTGACCTCGACTGATTCACCTGTGGTCGGGTCGATCTGACCTACCGCGTGGAACTGGTCGTCCTCGTGCAGCATGGCCGGGTCAAAACCATGACCCTTTTGCGTTATCGCGTGAACTATGACTGGGCTGGAGTAGCGCTTCGCTTGGCGAAGTGCCTCCTCCATCTCTTTGAGATTGTGGCCGTCTACCGGGCCAATGTATTTAATGTCTAGGTTCGGAAACATGCCGGTCGGGGTCGATGCCGTGATGATGCCCTTGCCGGCGCCACGAGCCGTAATCCAGAGCAGGTTGCCGATCCAGCCGAACTTAGCCAGAACCTTTCGACTAAACCTGTAGGCCCGCTTGTAGCGAGTGTCGGTGCGAATCTTGGTCAGGTAACGCGCAAGTCCACCAATTGTCGGCGCATAGGAGCGTCCGTTGTCGTTGACGATAATGACCAGCTTGCGATCGTTGTCATCGGTGATATTGTTCAAGGCCTCCCAAGCCATTCCACCGGTCAACGCTCCGTCGCCGATTACCGCGACGACATATCGGTCGTCTTGGCCGGTAAGCCTGAATGACTTCGCGATGCCGTCGGCCCAAGACAGCGAAGAGGACGCGTGCGATGACTCGACGACATCGTGAACCGACTCGGCGCGGTCTGGGTAACCAGAAACTCCACCCTTCTGTCGCAGGGTGGATAAATCGGTGCGACCGGTCAGTAGCTTGTGAACATAGGACTGGTGCCCGGTGTCGAAAATAATCGGGTCTTTTGGCGAATCGAATACTCGGTGAATTGCCACGGTTGTCTCAACAACGCCCAGGTTTGGGCCTAGGTGTCCACCTGTTCTGGCCACCGACGAGACAAGGTATTCGCGAAGTTCGCCGCAAAGCTGCTCCAGCTGGCTTGCACTAAGCGCCTCCAGATCGCGAGGACCCTTTATGGACTCAAGAAGCGACATGAGCTATGCGACCAGACTTCTCAGAACGTATTGGAGGATTCCGCCATTGCGGTAGTAATCAGCTTCACCAGGGGTATCGATTCGCAGAACGGCGTCAAACTCGATCGTTGTCTTACCCGGCTTTGAGTGATCAGAAGGACGCGCGGTCACATGCAGGGTCTTCGGAGTAACACCTTCGTTGAGCCGTTCGACTCCGTCGATGTCAAAGATCTCGGTGCCATCGAGTCCGAGTGAACTTGCGGTTTGGCCGGCTGGGAACTGAAGGGGCAAAACGCCCATACCGATCAAGTTGCTCCGGTGAATACGCTCGAAGGACTCGGTGATAACCGCCCGAACGCCGAGGAGGCTAGTGCCTTTGGCCGCCCAGTCACGCGAAGAACCGGAACCGTACTCCTTGCCGGCGAGAATGACCAGCGGAATGCCGCTTGCCTGGTAGTTGCTCGAAGCGTCGTAGATGAAGGCCTGAGGGGCGTCGGCTTGCGTGAAGTCACGGGTGTAACCGCCTTCGACACCATCTAGCAAGAGGTTCTTGAGGCGAATGTTCGCGAAGGTGCCGCGAATCATAACCTCGTGATTGCCGCGTCTCGAGCCATAGCTGTTGAAGTCTGACCGCGAAACACCGCGGTCGGTGAGGTATTTACCGGCCGGCGAATCTGCCTTGATCGAACCCGCTGGGCTGATGTGGTCCGTCGTAACAGAGTCACCTAGGACGGCGAGAGCCCGCGCGCCAGCGATGCTAGAAACGGCCGTTGGTTCAAGCTTCATGCCATCGAAGTAGGGAGGTTTACGCACATAGGTGGAGTTTTCGTCCCAGTTGAAGGTAGCGCCTACCGGAGTCGGCAGCGCACGCCAGCGCTCATCCCCATCGAATACACCCGCGTACTGCGTGGTGAACATCGCCGAGTTGATCGAAGAATCAATAGTGCTCTGCACTTCGGCAGGTGTCGGCCAGATGTCTGCCAGAAACACGTCTGAGCCACTTTGATCCTGCCCGAGGGGCTGTGTCTCGAAGTCGAAGTTCATGGTTCCAGCCAGGGCGTAGGCGATGACCAGTGGAGGTGACGCGAGGTAGTTCATCTTGACGTCGGGATTGATTCGACCTTCGAAATTGCGGTTTCCTGAGAGCACTGCGGTCACAGCTAGGTCGTGCTCGTTGATGGTTGCGCTGATCGCTTCGTCGAGCGGACCCGAGTTGCCGATGCAGGTCGTGCAACCGTAACCAACGAGGTTGAATCCGAGTGCGTCGAGGTCGTCGGTTAGTCCGGCCGCTTTGTAATACTCCGTGACCACCTTTGAACCCGGCGCTAACGAGGTCTTGACCCAAGGCTGCGACTTCAGGCCTTTGGCAACAGCTTTGCGCGCCAGTAATCCGGCGGCCAGCATTACCGAGGGGTTGGAGGTATTGGTGCAAGAAGTTATCGAAGCGATTGTCACGTAACCGTTGTCGATCTGGTACGACTCGCCAGCGACGTCCGCGGGTTTGGAAGCAGCGTCCGAATAGGTTTTGATGTCCTTGGCGAAATGCTCTTTAGCAACCGACAATTCGATGCGGTCCTGGGGGCGTTTCGGGCCAGCGATAGATGGAACGACCGTTGAGAGGTCCAGCTCGAGGTACTCGCTGAAGACCGGTTCAATCGCCGGATCGTGCCAAAGTCCCTGCGCCTTTGTGTAAGCCTCGACAAGCGCGATTTCTTCTGCTGGGCGCCCGGTGAATCGAAGGTAATCCAAGGTGACTTCGTCGACCGGGAAGATGGCTACGGTCGAGCCGAATTCCGGACTCATGTTGCCGATTGTGGCCCTGTTCGCGAGCGGCACCGAAGAGACTCCCTCGCCGTAGAACTCGACGAATTTGCCCACTACGCCATGCTTGCGAAGTTGCTCTGTGATCGTGAGAACCACGTCGGTGGCAGTTGCGCCAACGGGAATAGCACCGGTCAGCTTGAAGCCGACGACCTTCGGAATCAGCATCGAGACCGGCTGACCGAGCATTGCAGCCTCGGCTTCGATACCTCCGACGCCCCAGCCTAGAATTCCTAGACCGTTAACCATCGTGGTGTGTGAGTCTGTGCCGACGCAGGAGTCTGGGTACGCCTGCAGTTCGCCGTTTACCATTCTCGTCATAACTGTCCGGGCAAGGTATTCGATGTTCACCTGGTGCACGATTCCGGTGCCGGGCGGCACAACCTTGAAGTCATCAAATGCCGTTTGACCCCAGCGCAAGAACTGGTAACGCTCGCCATTGCGCTCGTATTCGAGTTCGACGTTGCGCTCAAATGCGTCTGGGCTACCGGCGACGTCAATCACGACGGAGTGATCGATGACCATCTCTGCGGGTGCCAACGGGTTGATTCTCTTTGGGTCTCCACCGAGCGCCGCTACCGCCTCGCGCATGGTCGCAAGGTCAACGATGCAAGGCACTCCAGTGAAGTCCTGCATGACAACTCGAGCGGGTGTGAATTGGATCTCGGTATTGGGCTCGGCCGATGGATCCCAGTTAGCTAAGGCGCGGATGTGTTCGGCGGTAATGTTGGCGCCGTCCTCGGTTCTGAGGAGGTTTTCGAGCAAGATTTTGAGGCTGTAGGGCAACCTTGGAGCGTTTGCTGAGGCGAGCTTGAATATTCGGTAGCTTTTACCGCCGACACTCAATACTTCGCTTGCTCCGTAGCTGTTAACTAGTGACAACCAGCCCACTCCTTATTTCTCTATTCCTAAGTCGAAAATACCACTACTTAGCTTCGCGAAATGACTGACGGACCGCCAGCCAAGTGAACCACGCACACAGAGCGTAGAGCGGAATTCCCATCACGAGTTTGGTGATACCTAGAGCAACGACCTGATTTGCAAGGTACAGCGGGACTTCTACCAAAAGCCGGAAGCCGAATAGGGCAACCCAAATCAGCGTGATCAGTGAGTATTTGCGCCTGAGATGAACGTCCTTGCGCCATGAGCCGCCCGAGCTAAGCATGCCGATTAGAACCCCCACGATGGGCCAACGAATAAGTATCGATAACCCTAGGACCGCGAAGTAAATGATGTTAGTCAGAAACCCCTGAAGGTAGTAGTCGCGGGGCTGGGCGGCATCCACTCCATTTCGCAGAGTGAGGTAGGTTGCCAATCCGATACCAAAAAGGCCGCTGATTGCCTGCGCAAGAGGTCGCTTGCGAAGAATTTGGCCGACGATGAACACCAGAGACAGAGCAGTCGCCAACACAACAGAAAGCAAAACGTTCTGGGTAACAGTGTATGAAATCGCATAAACGACTCCTGGAATACATGCCTCGGCAATCCCCCAAACTCCTCCGAGGCTAGCTAGCAGAGACTGGCCATCGAGAAGGAGCGAGCCGTCTTCGTGCCTCTTGATGCCAAGCTTGTTAGTGCTGGCTTGCTTTTCAGCCATCACGAGACGGTTCTCGGTGGTGCAATGACACCCGCTGGAACTAACAACTCAAGGGGTTCGCGCGGCGGCATGGCTTGGTCACCACGGTGCACGACGATGGAGCGAAATACGGTTTCGATTTGCTCATTCGCCACCAAATCCTCAAGAGCTGCACCCGTAATCGACCCCCTCAGAAACCAGCGGGGGCCGTCGACGCCAATGAACCGAATCCTGCGGCTAGAGCCGTCCTGTTGAGACACTCTGGTGTCGATACCCCTGCCGAGTTGACCGGTGTAAGGCAAAACCGAACCGCCATCTGCGGTAATCGAAGTCTCGAGTTGGCTCAGAACTTCGGACCACAGGCCGGCCAGCTTGGAGGCAGAGAACACCGAGACCTGGAGAGTCGAATCAGCAACATCGATCGTGATCGCTACGACCTTACCGGTGGCCTCCTCGACCTCAATTTTGATACCAACGCCAGGTGTCGGAGCCATTCTGAGGGCGCCGAAGTCGATAAAGCCGGATGCGAGGTTAAGCTCGCTCGAGTCAAAGGGGCCGTTCTGCACGCGATCAGACGGGGCGAGCTTTTCGATCACGCGATACCCGTCGAACCAAAGCCAGCTTGGCCGCGAAACGAGCCCGGTAGAACCTCGACACGAACGAATTCGGCGCGAAGTACGGGTTGGAACAGGATTTGGGCAATACGGTCGCCGATGCTGATTTGGAAATCAGACTCCGAAGTATTAAGTAGGGTGACCGCTATTTCGCCGCGATACCCAGCGTCGACAGTGCCGGGCGCGTTTAGGACGGTTATCCCGTGCTTCGCGGCTAAACCGGACCGCGGGTGAACTAGTCCCACCAGGCCATCCTGCATGGCGAGGGACACACCGGTTGGCACTGTGAGGCGCTTACCCGCCTGAATGGTTACCGCCACTGAAGAACGCAAATCAGCCCCAGCATCGCCCGCTTGGGCGTAGTGTGGCAGCATTTCGTCGGTGCATACGATGAGCACTTCGGTTTGTTCCATCCTTAGAGCGTAATCTAAGTTCATGCCTACAGACCTTTACCGCGAACGGGTTTTACCCAGCGGGCTAACCTTTGGACTCGCACCACTACTTGGACTGTTTGTATACGCGATTGCGCTACCGCTCAACGCGGTACTTGGCTTGTGGCTAGCGATTGCCGCCACTTTGATCCTGACGGTTTGCCTTTACTCGCTGGCACCCGTTATCGTCGCAACAAAGGGAGAGTTTCGGGTGGGCAGAGCCACAATCGAGCGCAAATTCTTAGCTTCGATACACGAAGTCTTGACCGAAGACATTTTTGCCGAGCGCGGCCACAAGCTGGACTCGAGAGCTTTTACCAGTTTTCAGGCGTCGGTTCATAGTGCTCTGAAAATTGAGATTGCCGACCCGGCCGACCCCACGCCTTACTGGCTATTCTCGACGCGCCGACCTGAAGAACTTAAGTATTTTCTAGAAAACTAGTCGCACTCGATGCAAACTGGGCCGGTTTTCTTCTTGCGGCTCAGCAGCGAATGGTGCTTGACGATGAAGCACTCGCTGCAGGTGAACTCGTCCTGCTGAACAGGTACAACGGCAACGCCGTCGAGGTCATCTGGAATCGCTTCCGAGGCAAAGCCGAACGCCTCTTCGAGGGCGCGAACGTCTGTTTCACCGTGGCCGCCGCCATCGGTAGATCCCTCTTTAATAGCTTCGATCGACTCATGGTCGTCGTCGTTCTTGCGAGGTGCGTCGTAATCCGTTGCCATGCCCGTTCTTTCAGTCTCATTTGTGAAGCGCGAGTAGTCTCTAACAACTTCTTGCAAAAGGCAACCGCGCCACACTATAACAACGAGGAATATTGGTTATTCCAAAGATTCGAAATGAGACACATTTAGGCAACTTAAGGATAAATCGCACCTAATGGTGGCAAACTGCTACACAAAGGCAGGTATCTCATGCAAGACATAAGGTTTATCAGCGGCGATGGTGAGTCGCTAGTCCTCGAGACTCAAGAGGGCGAGAAATTTCGTCTAGCGGTCGACTCATCAATACGGGCCGCAGTAAAGACGTCCCCCAAAGACGAAGCGGAGCACGTTATGACTCCCCGCGAAATCCAGGACGCGGTGCGCGCAGGCTCAACTGTCGAGCAGTTGGCAAAGGCGAGCGGGGATTCCGCTGAGTACTTATACAAATTCGCTAATCCAGTGCTTGAAGAGCTCGAGCACATGGTCGCAGCAGCTCTCAGTGTGCGCGTAGAGATTGAACCGGATCGCTTCAACGAGGTGCGACACCGCGAATTCGGCGAGCTAATGCTGGAACGTTTGCAAAACGGTGGAGCATCTAGCGCCACCTGGCGGGCTAGTCGCACTACCCCATTTACCTGGGAGATTACCGCTTCGTTCGAAACCATGGGAGGCACTGGCGAGGCCGTTTGGACATTCGACCCGCGCGCCGTCAGTCTTAGCCCCGAGAATGAAACCGCGATCGGGCTCTCAAGTCAATCGGGCTTCGGCGACGCGCCAATCCCAAAACTAAAGGCTCTGGTTAACCCGACAATCAGTCCAGCAGTTAGCGAGACCAAGCCGGCTGAAGTCGAAGCGCCGACCGAGCTACTCGACGCTTTCAGACAGCGGCGCGAGGCTGCCGCAGCCCTAGTAGAGACTGAACCTGTAGAGGCCGAGGACGGTTTTCCTGATGAAGTCGACGAACCCTTCGAAGCTCTCGAGGTTGAGGAGTTCGAAACTGAATCAGAGCCAACGGTCGACGTCTCTAAGAAGGGTCGTGCACCGATGCCCTCCTGGGACGAGATAGTCTTTGGCGCTAAATCAGACGAACAGCCCAGCACGGATTAGAGGCACACGCATTTCTTCGTCAGAAATGCCACCGTGCTGCCCCACCATCGCTAGGCTTCGCGGATTCGCCGTCCTGCGGTCGTAGCAGGCGTAACCCGGTTTGGCAATGATGACCAGGTCGGGAGCCTTACCCATCGTGCGAAGTTCCGGAGCTATCCAACCAAGAGCAATTAGTTCTTCGGGCGTCACAGCGTATACCTGCGTTCCGGCGAGTTGCAGCGCTGTTCTAGCCCCAACTGCATCACCGTAAGCAAAGAGCGCCCTCGGGTCGCCCACGGCGAAGGAGGCGGCATCGCTGAATCCAGGGATGTCTTCGAGGTAAATCTGTCCAGAGACCTCAACGTCGACGATGCCATGGTCGGCGGTCACCAAGACACCAAAATCTCCG
>CAFBNO010000033.1_pt1 | contig 10702 bp, 7 predicted proteins | sample 7269281 | NCBI WGS metagenome assembly CAFBNO01 (sample SAMEA6814098, study PRJEB35770) | freshwater metagenome | biome: Freshwater; feature: Freshwater reservoir; material: water | place: Czech Republic | collected 2017-05-23 | depth 30m m | reverse complement strand
TCGATCGTTTCGAGCAGCGGGCTGATGTTGCGTTGAAAATCGCCTTCGCTCTTTGCCAAAAACGCGGTGCCCGCCAACAACATCTTTTCGGTGCGGTTGGCGTCCACCTGTTCAAAAAGACCTTCGAGAATGATTTTGACAACGGCCGAGCGGCTAGGAGCAAACCCCTTCAAGAAATCGCCGAGACGTGACTCGACCTCGTTCAACTTTGCTCCGGCAAGAACGGTATTTAGTTTGGAACGCAGCTCGGCCATGAACTCCGCTTCAACGGGAACACCTAGCTCGAGGACGTGCTCTTCGTGGCGCCCGGTGTCGGCGACCAAGATCAACAGCACCCGGGTGTCACTCAGCGGAACGATTTCGATGTTGCGAACCTTGGACTTGCAAAGGGTCGGGTACTGAACCATGGCAACCTGCTTAGTTGCCTGCGAAAGTGCGCGGACTGTTCTGCCTAGAATCTCGTCGAGGTCGGCGGTGCCAGAAAGAAACCCCTCCATCGCGGCGCGTTCGGCTTCGGCCAGGGGCTTTACCTGATCGAGACGGTCGACAAATAGTCGATAGCCCTTATCGGTGGGTACTCGACCCGAAGATGTGTGCGTCTGAGCGATCAGCTCTTCTTCTTCGAGTAACGCCATGTCATTGCGAATCGTGGCTGCCGAGACCGAGAATCCGTGACGATCAACTAGACCCTTAGAACCAACCGGCTGGTTGGTAGAAATGTAATCCTGAACGATGGCGCGCAAGACCTCAACACTGCGTTCTGGAATCATTTTTCACCTCGCTAGCACTCTGGGGTTCTGAGTGCCAATATTACCTAAACGAGACGCCTAACCACTAGGTCTGCGAGCAGGCGTCCCTGAAGTGTCAAAATCAGAGTCCCGCCTAGAGCAGCTTTGGGGTCAATCAGACCGTCGGCGATTAGCCCCGCCACAGCGTGCTTGTTCTCGATTATCGAAAGATCGAGCCCGGTGACCAGGCGCGATTCGAGCAGAACTCGTTCCTCAAACTTTTGCTCTTCGTTTAGGGTTTCGCGCTCGGCTTCAGGGCTCAGCCCCTCGGCGAGTTTGGCCGCGTATGTAGTCGGGTGCTTCACGTTCCACCAGCGCTCCCCCTCGAGGTGGCTGTGTGCGCCCGGCCCGTAGCCCCACCAGTCGTTGCCGACCCAGTAGGCAACGTTATGCTTCGACTCGGTCTCGGGCGACTTCGCCCAGTTACTTAACTCGTACCAGTCGAACCCAGCTGAGGAGAATTGCGCGTCGGCCCACTCGTATTTTGTGGCTTGCAAGTCTTCGTCCGGCTCTGGGAGTTCCCCACGCTTGATTTGCCTGGCAAGTTTGGTGCCATCCTCAACGATTAGCGCATAGGCCGAGATGTGATCAGTTTCTAGCTCGATGGCGGCATCGACACTGCGCTTCCAGTCGTCCAAGGTCTCTTTGGGTGCTCCATAGATCAAATCCACGCTGGTTTGCATTTCGAGCTCTTGAGCGGCTTTGACCGCCTTCGGTACATTGGCGGGGGTGTGCGTCCGTTCGAGGGTTTCGAGCACCGAAACCACCGCGGACTGCATTCCGAAAGAGATTCGGTTGAACCCTCCCGAGCGCAGTTGCTCAAGGTAATGCCCGTCAACCGTGTCAGGGTTCGCCTCGGTGGTAACTTCGGCGCCCTGTGAAACGCCAAATGAGTCGCGAAGAAGAGCCAGGACGTGCACCAGATCGCTGGCCGGCAACTGGGTTGGCGTGCCTCCGCCAAAGAATATCGTCTCGAGCGAACGCGAATTGCCGAGAACCTTGGCGCTGATTTCGAGTTCCTTCGCGAACTGACCGACGAAGTCACTCTGGCTGAAACCCTGAAGTTCGGTGGCGGTGTAGGTGTTGAAGTCGCAGTAGCCACAGCGCACCCGGCAGAAGGGCACGTGGACGTAGGCGTGCAGAGTAGTCAAGCTACTTCTTCTCACCCTTTTTGTTTGAATCGGTCGAAAGCGCGGCGATAAAGGCCTCTTGAGGCACCTCGACCCGGCCGACCATCTTCATGCGCTTCTTGCCCTCTTTTTGCTTCTCGAGGAGTTTGCGTTTTCTCGAGATGTCGCCGCCGTAACACTTAGCCAAAACGTCCTTGCGCATCGCTCGGATCGATTCGCGTGCGATGATTCTGGCTCCGATAGCGGCCTGAATCGGCACCTCAAACTGCTGACGTGGAATAAGTTCGCGCAACTTGCCAGTCATCATGACGCCGTAGGCGTAGGCCTTGTCGCGGTGCACGATGGCCGAGAATGCGTCCACCTGGTCACCCTGCAAGAGGATGTCCACCTTGACCAAATCACCCTCGGCAAGCCCGGCCTCTTCGTAGTCGAGCGAGCCATAGCCCTTGGTGCGGCTCTTCAGGTGATCGAAAAAGTCAAAGACGATTTCGGCGAGCGGGAGGCTGTAGCGGAGCTGAACACGATCTTCGCCAAGGTATTGCATATCGATGAGGTTTCCGCGCCGCTCCTGGCAGAGCTCCATGATGGTGCCGACGTAATCCTTGGGGCTGAGGATCGTTGCCCGTACCATTGGCTCGAGAACCTTCTTGATCTTGCCACCCGGGTATTCGCTCGGGTTGGTAACGGTGACTTCCTTGCCACCCTCGAGAGTGACCTCGTAAATAACGCTCGGTGCGGTCGCGATCAGATCTAGGCCAAATTCGCGCTCCAAGCGCTCGGTGACGATTTCGAGGTGGAGTAGCCCTAGGAACCCGCAACGGAATCCGAAGCCAAGGGCTACCGAGGTTTCGGGTTCGTAGACCAACGCGGCGTCGCTCAACTTCAACTTGTCCAGGGCTTCTCGCAGAACCGGATAGTCGGAGCCGTCGATCGGGTAGATGCCCGAGAACACCATCGGTTTAGGCTCGGCGTAACCCTTGAGCGCCTCGGTGGCCGGCTTTGCACTAGTGGTGACGGTGTCGCCCACCTTTGACTGACGGACGTCCTTGACGCCGGTGATTAGATAACCGACCTCGCCAACTCCAAGACCCTTGGTTGGTTCTGGTTCGGGAGACGAAACACCAATCTCGAGCAGCTCGTGGATTGCCCTCGTCGACATCATTTGAATCTTTTCGCGAGGACTTAGCGAGCCATCGATCATTCGGACGTAGGTGACAACTCCGCGGTAGGAGTCATAAACCGAGTCGAAGATCATTGCTCTCGCCGGAGCGTTTGGATTGCCGACCGGTTGAGGCACGCGCTCGATGATTTTGTCGAGGAGCGCATCGACACCGACACCGGTCTTACCCGAGACCCTTAGAACGTCGGCCGGGTCGCAACCGATTAGGCTCGCGATCTCCTCGGCATACTTTTCGGGCTGGGCAGCGGGAAGGTCGATCTTGTTCAGCACCGGAATGATCTCGAGCTCGTTCTCCATCGCGAGGTAAAGGTTGGCGAGGGTTTGAGCCTCGATGCCCTGAGCTGCGTCAACCAGCAGAACCGCTCCTTCGCAGGCAGCAAGTGAGCGCGAAACCTCGTAGGTGAAGTCAACGTGCCCGGGGGTGTCGATCATGTTCAACGCGTAGGTAATTCCAGCTGACTCCCAGGGCATACGGACGGCCTGAGACTTGATCGTGATTCCACGTTCGCGTTCGATATCCATGCGATCTAGGTACTGCGCGCGCATGGAGCGGTCGTCAACAACACCGGTCAACTGGAGCATGCGGTCGGCAAGGGTCGACTTGCCGTGGTCAATGTGCGCAATGATGCAAAAATTGCGAATGAGCGACGGGTCGGTTTTGGCCGGTTCAAGGCGTCGGGTGGCGCGTGGCGACAAAATCTGACCTCAGTGTGTTTGATGGAATCGTGAATACGATAGTGACATTCTCGCACATCCTGTTGCTCGAATGGGGTAACCGCTGATACGATAGACCCTTGTGACGGGTGAGTGTATCCACTCAACCCATTCCATAACATTCTTCCGAAAGTGAAACATGGCAAACATTAAGTCGCAGATCAAGCGAATTGGCACCAACGCTAAGGCAACCGAGCGCAACCGCGCTGTTCGTAGCGAGCTGAAGACCGTTATCCGTGCAGTGCGCGCAGCAGTCGCCACTGGTGACAAGGCCGCAGCAACCACCGCTCTTGCGCTAGCTGGCAAGAAGATCGACAAGGCTGTTTCTAAGGGTGTAATCCACAAGAACCAGGGTGCAAACCGCAAGTCGTCAATCGCTAAAAAGGTTGCGGCTCTCTAAACCTGAAACAAAAGCAGACCCCGTTGCCTACTAGGTGACGGGGTTTTCTATTTTCTTGTTTCGCCCGGCCACAAATCCCGCGACTAGCTGAACCGCGCTCAGCAAGATCAGCAGAAGCACTGGGATCGTCCAGCTACCCGATGCGTCGCGCAACCAACCAAACAGGAATGTGCCGATAGCCGCCGCGAGGTAACCGTAGCCCTGGCTTAGGGTCGAAAGTTCAGTTGTCTGCGCCACAGTAGTTGCTCGAGTCGAAATCATGTTCAGCGAAAGCGGGAACGTGGACGCCTGCCCTAAGCCGATAAGGATGCCAGCCAACAGTGGCCACGGAGTCAGAAGCAGGCTCATGCCGATTAGAGTCAGGCTCGAGCTCAGAGCGGCAGGCAAGCTCAACGACTTGAAGCGTCGAAGGTTTGAGGCAAGCAAGAGACCAAATGGGACACCGGCAATCGTGGTGACGCCAAGAATTCCACCGGCGGCAGCGGGGGTCAGTTTGTCGTGCTCGATCAGAAGGCTCGGTAGCCAAGCCAGAAGAGCGTAGAAACCGAGCGACTGGATACCGAAAAACGCAACGATCCACCAGGTGATCGGCGATTTGCGAACACTGCTCGCCTCGATTTGGTGATGCTCCGCTGGGATCGACTCGTGAGCGGCACCCCTGGTCTGTGTAGACCATACAAAGAAAGCCGCAATGGCGGGGATCACCCAGACAACCAGTGAAATCTGCCAACCACCCAAAGCAGACGAGAATGGCACGGCTGTGCTGGCGGCAAAGCTCGCACCGACCGCCAAGGTCATGCTGTACGTAGCGGTAACTACGCCGACTCGGTCCGGAAACCTGGCTCTGACGATGCTCGGGAGAATCACATTTGCCACGGCAATTGAGAGCCCTATGACGGTGGTTCCGATAAGAAGACCACCAAAACCGAACCAGAGTCGACCAACGATTGCTAGCGCAATCAGGCCTTGTAAAACCAAGAGAGTCTTGTCGATGCCGAAACGCCTGACGATTGCAGGGCTGGCAAAAGCTCCGAGGCCGAAGCAAAAGACCGGAATCGAGGTGAGTGCTCCAATTTGCAGCGAATCTAACCCCAACTTTTCGCGCAGCTCGACTACTAGCGGGCCGATGCTGGCCACCGGTGGCCTAAGAATCAGGGTGGTGAGCAAGATGCCAAGCAGGGCTAAGAAATTAAACTTTTTCACGAAACCCTGCCTCTGTTTGCCACGAGTGAAATCAGGCGTTCGAGGCGGAACTCGGGTTGGCGTTCGGACCCCTTTGCCGCGGCATCGGCCTCGGCGCAGGCCTCAAGAGCTGCCGCTAGGCCATCGTCGTCCCAGCCGGCAACGCTCTGACGAATCTTGCCGAGCACCCAGGCCGACGAGAGCCCCAGTGCGGCGGGTTGAACCGAGCGATCGTGCATGACTCTGGCCATTTGATGAAGTTTGGTGGCAAATACGCTGATGAGCGGGATTATGTCGACCCCGGTACTAAGGCCGTGCCTCATGAGCATCAAGGCTTCGCCCTCACGCCCCTCGATAGCGGCATCGACGATTGCCCAGAGCGTCGTTTCGACCCGGCCACCAAAATACTTGTTGACCAGTTCTTCGTCGATTTGCTCGGCACTGTCAGACATAACCTGTTCGCAAGCGTTGGCAAGCTCGGATAGGTCGTTGGCAAAGGCAGCCACCACAGCCCGCACAGCGCCGTCGGTGACCTTTCGACCAGCGGCAGCAAACTCCGCCTTAACAAAGGCCGTGAACGGGCCTTCCTTTTCGGTCTTTGGGGCTTCTACCTCGACAACGTCGTCGCTGGCCCGCAACGCCTCAAGGAGGCTCTTTCCGCGCACCGAGGAGCCGTTGTGCCGAATCACCAACGTCGTGTCTTCGGCTGGGTTTTGCAAGTACTTCTTGATGTCTTCGATGAATGGATCGCTGCAGCGCTCCATGGCGTTGACGATGATGAGTCGCGGCTGGGCAAACAGTGAAGGACTCGCGATTGAGAAAATCTGGTTTGAGCCGTAATCGCTCGCTTCGAGCTCGTGCAATTCGAGTTCCGGAGACGACTTGCGCAAGTGGTCTCTGACTCGACGAGTTGCGCTGCCTGAGAGGTATTCTTCTGGGCCGAAGATGAGAATGACCGGCGCCGGCACAACTTTGCGCCAATCTACCTTCTTTGCCGTACCCACCATGCAAGCCTAACCGCCGCCCGATACGGCGTAACGCAAGCTGCCATAGACGGCTAAAGCGCCTTGCAGGTCGGTGCGCAAAATGGTCGAGCCAACCGATTTCAGAACGCTCAGGGTTCGCTGCGTAGGGTGTCCGTAGGAGTTGCCCAGACCCACAGATAGCAAGGCCAAATCTGGATGCATCGCCTCGATTAGCTCGGGATACTGGTCTGCCGAGCCATGATGGGCCACCTTCAAGATCAAACGTTTGTTGGTCGGGTGGTTTAGATAGCCACCGAATCGCTCGACCATCCGCATTTGGCCTCGCTCACCTAGATCTGCCATCGTGTAAAGCACCCAGTCGCTTGTTTCCCAGCGCATAACGATACTGGCGTCATTCGAGTCGGAAGCCTCCACAGCGGTTTGCGTTGGTGAAAGCACCTGCCAAGACACGGAGCCCAGGGTGCCAGTCAGACCGATACCCGACTTGACCACCCGCTTCGCTTGCCGCAACAGTGCTGTGACCTTGGAAACCAAGGGTCGGGTATCGGGGAACGGGGTAATCAGCGCCGTGCCAACCCTTCGACCCTTGAGCGCGCCGGCTAAACCACCGATGTGGTCGGCGTCGTAGTGAGTCAGCACCAGCAGGTCGATTTGCTTAACCCCTAGCCGACTCAGGCAGTCGTTTATGGGTTGGTCATCGCGACCAACATCAACCACGGCTACCTGCCCAGAGTCTCTGATCACCAGGCCGTCGCCCTGCCCGACGTCGCAATTGACAATCGACCAATCCGTAGGTAGCCAAGAAGAACCCCTGACGGCACCGACCCCAGACCAGATGATCTCGGTCAGCAACACGAACACCAACAAGCCCGCCCCGAAGAGCTTTGACCGGGTCAGCCAAAGCGTTAGACCGACGACAAGCGCTAGCATGCCAACCAGCCCCGTATGCCACCCCAAGGTCACGTTTGGCAAACCTGAAAGCGTCTTGGTCACCGCGACAATCCACTGAGCAGGTATCGAGGCAAACCAAATCAGCAGGTGAGCCACTGTCGGTAACGGAACACAGATAGCCGCCGCCACGATGCCGAGAATTGTGATTGGCGCGACCACGGGCTCAGCGAGTAGGTTCGCCAGCACCGCATATGTTGGGACCCCACCCTGCAGACCGAGAAGAATCGGCATGCACCAGAGTTGCGCTGCAACTGTCACCGAGAGGGCGAGTGAGAGCCAGGCGGGGAGCTTTGCGCTGAGCCATTGGTGCAGTGCGGGTGCGAGCACCAAGATTCCGGCGGTGGCAAATACCGATAGGGCAAATCCATAGTCGGTCGCAAAGTTTGGCTGAAAAATTAGCATCACCGAAGCCGTGTTGCAGAGGGCCCCCAGTGGCCAAACTCCCCTGGCAAAAGCCAACAAAACGATGGAGGCCATGATTGCGGCCCTGATTACGCTGGCTCCAGCACCAACAAGTTGAACGTAACCGGCTAACAGGCATAGCGCTACGAATATCCGCACGCCTCGTCTTCTCGTGACGAATCCGAGGACGTAAAACACCAGCCCGACGACGATCGCGCAGTTTGCACCTGATACGGCGTTCAAGTGAGTGAGGGAAAGCACTTTTAACTGGTCGGAAAACTCTTTCGAGAGGCCTGAGGTGTCGCCGATGGACAAACCGGCCACTAGAGCGCGCGATTCGGGAGTTAGACCAGAAAGGTGTTTGCTAAAGGCTTGATGAATGGCCGCGACAACGCTGGCCCTTGGTTCGTCTATAAAACCTCGCCCTCTGGCAACAAATTCGCCGTAGCCGAAGCTTGGGCGCAGCATCAGGCGACCCGAAACCGTTTGGCCAGCGGTTAGTGGCCCGCCGTATTGACCAATTGCCCCCTCGCAGCTTCTGCAGGCCGGCATGGCAAGGATCCGAACCTTAGAAATGGCGCTACCGTCTGCTGTTGCTAGCAGAGTCACTTGTTCGGTCTTGAATTCCCTAGCGATTGATCGAAGCTCCTGATGAGTCGAGAGATTGACCCCGACTTGCGCCAGCACGATGAACAAAAGCACAAAACCCAAACTGCGACGCGACCAAATCGCAGCCACGGTAATGGCAAGCACGTCAACGGCGATCGCGAGTGGCGGACCGAGCCCAATGTGTAGCCAAACGGTTACCGCGATCAGAATTGGAGTCAAGGGCGAACCATGGTTCTGATTCTCGCGAAGAGCTTGTCGCCAATCCCGCTCACCTTCAGCAGGTCTTCGACCGATGAGAAGTTTCCGTTCGCTGCCTTCCAGTCGATGATCCGGCCGGCAAGTGTTGGCCCGACTCCTGGCAAGGTTTCAAGATCGGCAACCGTTGCGCTATTGAGACTCAGTAGCTTGCTAGCTGAGGTCTTTGCGACGACGCCGAGGCTGTTTGAAACAATGATTTGCTCACCGTCGGTCACTAGCCTGGCGAGGTTGACGCTGCCTTGATCGGCGTCCTTGGTGAACCCGCCTGCGGCCGAAATCACTTCGAAGAGTCTGGTTGCCGAATCGACTGGGTAGACACCCGGCCTAACTACCGACCCAACAACGGCGACGAAGAGGGCGCTTTGGGTAACTTTGGTTCGAGACTTTGCTATCGCTCCGGTCTCTTGCCCGCCGAGGCTCGAAAGCAAAAGAATTAGAGCGGTGACACCGACAACCAAAAAGACGGCCAGACGCCTCAGAGCCGCCCGGTCACCAGTGCGAACAGCGACCAAGAGCTTTTTGAAGGATTCCACACGTGCAGGTTACGAATATGCCGCGACTTAGCGCTTCGCGAGAAAGAATCTGTGGATTATTTGACGACGAAGTTGACGAACTTCGGTGCGGTTGCGATTGTCTGAACGATCTGACCGTCGCCAATCGCATTCTGAACGACAGCGGACTCAAGGGCTTTGGCGATTAACTCGTCTTTAGAAATAGAAACCGAGACCTCGAACTTGTCGCGAAGCTTGCCATTGACCTGCACTACGGCGATGGTGTTGCTTTCGACGAGCAGTGATTCATCGGCAGACTGAAACAGAGCAAGAGCGACTCCGGGTTCGTAACCTAGCTTGCTCCACATGTCCTCTGCCGTGTAAGGCGCGAAGAGCGAAATCGCCTTGGCGACAACCTCGGCTCCCTCGCGAACAGCTGGGTCCGCCGGACCCACTTCTCCGTCAATCGCCTTGCGAAGAGCGTTTACGAGCTCCATAAGCTTGGCAACTCCGACGTTGAACTTGAAGCTTTCGATTAGCGGGCCGAAGTCGCGAAGGAAGGTGTGGGTCGCCTTGCGCATCTCCTTGTTGCCAGTGGCAAAGTCGACGCCTTTCTCGCTGGTGACGTCGTTTGCGGCACGCCAGGCGCGAGCCAAGAACTTTGCCGAGCCAGATGGCGAAACATCTGCCCAGTCGATGTCGTCCTCGGGCGGGCCAGCAAAAGCCATGGTGAGACGCACGGCATCGACACCGTGTTCGTCGAGTTGAGCGCTCAGTGCAACGATGTTTCCGCGTGACTTCGACATCGCCGAGCCGTTCATGAGAACCATGCCCTGGTTGAGTAGACGCGTGAACGGTTCGTCAAAGTCGACCAGACCCATGTCGTGCAGGACCTTGGTGAAGAAGCGTGCGTAGAGCAGGTGCAGGATCGCGTGGGTCACTCCGCCGACGTACTGATCGACTGGCGCCCAATCCTTGGCGGCCTGAACCGGGAAAGCCTCGGTTTCGCTGTTCGGTGACAGGAATCGCAAGAAATACCAGGACGAGTCCACGAAGGTGTCCATGGTGTCAGTGTCGCGCTTGGCCGGCTTGGCGCAGTTCGGGCAAGGAACGTTTACCCAATCGGCAGCGCCACCGAGCGGACTGGTGCCCTTTGGTTTCAGGTCGAGACCCTCTGTCGAAGGTAGAACCACGGGCAGGGATTCGGCCGGAACCGGGACTTCGCCGCAAGACTCGCAGTGAATGATCGGAATCGGCGTTCCCCAGTAGCGCTGGCGCGAAATCAGCCAGTCGCGAAGCCTAAAGTTCTTGGTCGCCTTCGCCTTGCCCGTGCTCTCGAGTAGTTCGAGCACCTTGGTGATCGCGTCCTTTTTGTTCAGACCATTGAGAGGCCCCGAGTTGATGTGCGGGCCGTCGCCGGCTATGTCATCCGCGTTGTCAACGACAACACGTATCGGCAAGTCAAAAGTTCTAGCGAATTCGCCATCGCGCTGGTCGTGGGCCGGAACAGCCATAATCGCGCCGGTTCCATAGTCGGCCAACACGTAGTCGGACGCCCAGATCGGCAGCTTTTCGCCGTTGACCGGGTTGATTGCGTAAGAACCCAGGAAC
>CAFBNO010000032.1_pt1 | contig 10950 bp, 8 predicted proteins | sample 7269281 | NCBI WGS metagenome assembly CAFBNO01 (sample SAMEA6814098, study PRJEB35770) | freshwater metagenome | biome: Freshwater; feature: Freshwater reservoir; material: water | place: Czech Republic | collected 2017-05-23 | depth 30m m | reverse complement strand
CGCGCTCACGCTGAGAATCGAGTTGCTCAGGTCTTCTGGGAGGTCGATCTCAAACTCAGCCCGGCGCATTGTGCCCGGCTTGTGCATGAGGTCACGAACCGAGATGTCAAACCCGTTCACTTGGCGTGCTGCTTTGCTGTGTAGGCGGAAAGGACGCTGGATGGCACGTATTTGCTGATGTCGCCGCCTAGTTCGGCAACCTGGCGAACCAGCGAGCTCGAGATGTGGCTGAGTGCTGGGTCACCCGGTAAAAACGCGGTTTCGATTCCGCTCTGGTCTCGGTTTACTCGAGCCTGCGGCAGTTCGACCTGCAGGTCGCTGTCGTTGCGCACACCTTTGACGATTGCGGTTGCGCCAAGGTTGGCGCAGTGGGTGGCCAGGAGGCCCGTGTTCAAGGCGCTGACGGTTACGTTTTGGAGCCCGGCCTCGGCGAGCGCTTTGCGGATCTGGTCAACGCGCTCATCAGGCGAAAAAGTGGGGGCTTTTGCCGGGTTGTGCACCACCAACACCTCGAGGCGATCAAACAGGCTTAGAGCGCGTTTGGCGACGTCTAGGTGCCCGAGGGTGAACGGGTCGAACGACCCTGGGTATACGGCGAGCTTTGACATGCTTCTAGGTTACCCGAGCGACCTATGCCTTGGCGAGGTTCGCTTGAGCAGCCTGATCGATGCGCTGTAGAGATTCGGCCAAAACCGGATGGTTTTCGAGTGTCGGGTCGGCCGCCAAAACCGCTTGGGCTAGTGTTCTGGCGTGCTGGATCAAATCGGCGTCTTGAATAACGCGCAACAGGCGCAGCGTTGAACGGCCACCTGACTGGCTGGCACCTAGAACGTCACCTTCACGGCGCAGTTCGAGGTCGATCTCGCTGAGCTTGAAGCCATCGATGGTCGAGGCAACCGCCTGCACTCTCTCTAGGGCCAGGGTGCCCTCCTCGGCGGTGGTCAGCAGTAGGCAGAGTCCGGGTAGCCCACCGCGACCCACGCGACCGCGCAACTGGTGCAACTGTGAAATACCGAAGCGCTCGGCATCGAGCACCACCATGACGGTTGCATTCGGCACGTCGACGCCAACCTCGATGACCGTTGTCGAAACCAGGACGTCGATTTCCTTGTCACTGAATCGAGCCATTACGTCGGCCTTCTCTTCGGAACTCATTCGACCGTGAAGCAAACCGATTCGAACGCCTTGGAGTGCCGGGTTGTGGGTAAGTGTCTCGGACACCGCAATTGCCGCCGCTAGTGGTTTCTTCGCTTCGTCGGGTTCGATGTCGTCCGGGGTATCGGTCTCATCGATTCGAGGGCAAACCACGAATGCCTGACGGCCCGCCTTTACCTCCTCGGCAACGCGTTGCCAAACTCGCGCGACCAGCGCGGGCTGCTCGAGCTGCACCACGTGGGTCGTAATCTCTTTTCGCCCGGCAGGCAGTTCGGTTAGCGTGGACACATCCAGATCACCGAAGACGGTGACCGCAAGCGTGCGCGGAATCGGCGTTGCCGTCATGGTCAGCACGTGCGGTGGGGTGACCCCCTTGAGGCGAAGCGCCTCTCGCTGCTCCACGCCAAATCGGTGCTGTTCGTCGACGACAACGAGCCCCAAGTCAAGAAACGAAACCTTTTCGGCAATCAAAGCGTGGGTACCAACCACGATTCGGGCCTTACCCGAGACGATTTGCAGCAGTGACTTCTTGCGATCGGCGGTTGCCTGTTGCCCGGTGAGCAGGGTGAGGCCAACCTCTTTCGAAAGCGTCCCACCAAGTGTTTTCTGCATCGACGCGAAGTGTTGCGAGGCGAGCACCTCGGTCGGAGCGATCAGCGCCGCCTGACCCCCGCTGTCGGCAACCGTGAGCATGGCGCGCATGGCGACAAGGGTTTTACCCGAACCAACCTCGCCCTGAAGCAAGCGATTCATCGGGTGATTGTTCGCTAGGTCCTCAAGTAGCTGATTGCCGACCTCCACCTGGCCTTTGGTCAGAGTGAAGGGCAGTGCCGCATCGAATCGTTCCAGCAGCCCGCCCTTAGAAGGCAGGCGAGCTATGGTGTCTGTGTGCGAATTCTCCAGCTTGCGCTTGACCAAGGTGGCCTGAAGTTCGAAGGCCTCGTGAAACTTGAGGGTGTCTCTGGCGGCTCGCCACTGGTCGTGGTTCTCCGGCTGGTGAATCCAGCGGATCGCCTGGTCGAGAGTTAGCAGCCCCGCTTCTAGCGGCGAATCTTCCGGAATCGCCTCCAAGGTGTCGAGAATCACGCCAACCGCTTTGGCAATTGTCCAGGTAGTAGCCGTTGAACTTGCCGGGTAGATCGGAATCGGCAGCTCGGCCCAGGCCTTGGCAGTCTCACCGCTGATATCGTCTTGGAATAGTTCGTAGTCGGGGTGGGCCAACTGAACCTTGCCCTGATAAATACCGGTCTTGCCGGCAAAAAGCCCGCGCGAGCCAGGTAAGAGGTCCTTCTGGCGCCAGGCTTGGTTGAAGAAAGTCAGCGACATCGTGCCGTTGCCGTCGGTTATTCGTACCTCGAGAATGCTGCCCTTGCGTCCGGTCATGCGACGCTCACGAACGTCCAAGATTTCAGCGACGATGCTCACCGCTTCACCAATCGGCAGCTCACTGATTTTGCTGAGTTCACCTCTCGAGGCGTATCGTCTGGGAAAATGAAGCACTAGGTCTTCGACGGTTTTTAGCCCGAGATTTTTGGCAAAAGATTTCGCCGTGCGCTCGCCGATTACTCGGTCAAGCGGCGTCTGTGGCAAAAGCATGGTTCAATGCTAAGCATGACTCGAATCATCGGTGGCCTAGCCGGCTCAATAAAACTAAACTCCCCAGCCAAGGCGACTCGCCCAACCAGCGACCGAATTCGGGAGAGCATTTTTTCGAGGCTAGACGCCCGAGACCTTCTCGAAGGCACGCGGGTTTTGGATCTTTACGCCGGAACCGGTGCCCTGGCTCTCGAGGCCATTAGTCGTGGCGCTGCGGTGGCTTGGATGGTCGAGCGCGACGGCAAGGCGGCTGCGGTTTGCGTGGCGAATGCAAAGTTGATTCAGAAGGAATTGCTCAAAGAGGAAGTCGAAGTGGAGACCAAGATCGTGAACAAGGCTGTCGCGTCATTCCTCGCGACCAACGACGAAGAATTCAACCTGGTATTCATTGACCCGCCATACGAGATCAACAACGACGAGGTTGTAGCGAACCTTGAGGAGCTCAAGCTCGCAAAAGACGCTGTGATTGTGATCGAGCGTTCGAGCCGAAGCGATGCTCCCGTGTGGCCAGCAGGTTTTGCACTTGAAGACACCAAAGACTACGGCGACACCGTGGTCTATTGGCTAAACGCGATTTAGAGGTTGCGCTCCGACTCGCCAATGTAGAGCTGCTGCGGGCGGCCGATCTTGGTGGCTGCGTCCAGATTCATTTCACGCCAGTGCGCCACCCAGCCGGGTAGACGACCGAGAGCGAAAAGCACCGTAAACATGCGGGTCGGGAACCCCATTGCCTTGTAGATCACGCCGGTGTAGAAGTCGACGTTTGGGTAGAGCTTGCGTTCGATGAAGTATTCGTCTGAAAGCGCTGCGGCCTCGAGTTCCTTAGCGATGTCTAGCAGTGGGTCGCTAACACCGAGTTCTGCTAGAACCTGGTCCGCGGTGGCCTTGACGATCTTTGCGCGCGGGTCGAAAGACTTGTAAACCCGGTGGCCAAAGCCCATCAGGCGAATGCCGTCTTCCTTGTTCTTTACTCGCTCGACGTATCGCTGAACAGACTCGCCGGAGTCGCGAATTTCTTGAAGCATTTCGAGGACGGCCTCATTGGCACCACCGTGGAGCGGGCCGAATAGCGCGTTGACGCCGGCCGAAATCGATGCGAAGAGGTTTGCCTGACTCGAACCAACCAGACGAACGGTTGCTGTCGAGCAGTTTTGCTCGTGGTCGGCGTGCAAGATGAACAGGGTGTCTAGCGCCTTGGTGACGATCGGGTTTGCAACGTATTCCTCCGCCATGTTGCCGAAGGTTAGGCGCAGGAAGTTTTCGACAAAGCCGAGCGAGTTATCTGGGTAGAGCAGCGCCTGGCCAAGTGCATTTTTGTGCGAGTACGCCGCCAGAACGGGCATCTTTGCCAGCAAACGGATGGTCGAAAGCTCAACCTGTTCTTCATCGTGCGGGTCAAGTGAGTCCTGGTAGAAGGTCGAAAGGGCTGAAACACCCGACGAAAGCACCGACATCGGGTGAGCGTTGGTTGGCATTGCGTGAAACAGGTTCTTGAGGTCTTCGTGAACCAGAGTGTGGCGGCGAATGCGTTCGTCGAAAGCGCTTAGTTCGCTCTCGGTCGGCATGTTTCCGTAAATCAAGAGATAGGCCACCTCGAGAAACGTGCTTTTGGCGGCGAGCTGCTCGATTGGATAACCACGGTAGCGAAGGATTCCCTGCTCGCCGTCGATGAATGTGATCGAAGATTTGGTCGAGGCTGTGTTTACGAAACCTTGGTCGAGGGTGTTGAACCCGGTCGCCTCGTGAAACTTTGAGATATCGACCGCCTGCGAGCCATCGGTCGCGCTAAGTATCGGGAACTCCGCGGTTCCTCCCGGGTAGCTAAGCGTTACCTTTTCGTCAGCCAACTGTGTCTCCTGTTTCGTAAATCCCTACTAAAGCCTAGTGGCTTGCAAGCGCTTAGCGCCCTCCGAGATTCGCTCATCGGTTGCGGTGAGTGCAAAGCGCACGAAGTTTTTGCTCGACTGGCCGTAAAAACTTCCAGGTGCAACCAATATGCCCAGATCGGCCATTCGTTCGACTGTCTGCCAGCAGTCTTCGCCGAGAGTTGCCCAGATGTAGAGCCCAGCCTTGCTGTCTTGCACCTCAAAGCCGTAATGCCTAATTGCCGGCAGTAAGACCTCGCGGCGAGCGCGGTAGACGGCCTTCTCCGCTGACACGTGTTCGTCATCGCCGAGTGCCACGGTCATCGCCAGTTGGACGGGCTGAGGGGTGTTTAGACCAGAGTGCATGCGCAGGTTAACCAGGGCCTTGATCAGACTCGGCTCGCCAACCGCGAAAGCTGCGCGGTAACCCGCGAGGTTGCTCTGCTTGCTAAGCGAATAAACAGCTAGGACGCCTTCATAGGTGCCTCCGCAAACGGCCGAATCAAGCACGGTCGGAATGCGCTTGGTCTCCCACTCGTCCCAACCAAATTCGAGGTAACACTCGTCGCTTGCCAAGAGGGCCCCGAGTTCGCGGGCTCGATCGACGGCGGCCTTCATCTCGGCAATCTCGAGAACTCTGCCGTCGGGGTTGCCTGGCGAATTGATCCAGATCAGCTTGGTGTTCTCGGGCCACTTGGCTGGGTCGTCCTCGCTAATGATTTCGGCTCCCGCAAGTGCTGCGCCCACGATATAAGCGGTGTAGGCAACCTTCGGTTGAACAATCACGTCGCCCGGACCAATGCCGAGAAGTATCGGCAACCAAGAAATAAGCTCTTTCGAACCGATCGTTGGCATCACCTGGTCGGGGTGAAGGCCTTGAACACCGCGCCGGCGCGCGTACCAGTCAACCACTGCCTGCTTGAACTCCGGGGTGCCGCCCGTTTTCGGGTAGCCAGGAGCATTTGAGTTTTCGGTCAGGGCGTCCTGAATGATTTTTGGCGTTGGGTCTACCGGCGAACCCACCGAAAGGTCAACCAGACCACCTTCGTGCTTGGCGGCCCTAGCGGCAAAGGGCTTGAGCCCCTCCCAGGGGTACTCGGGCAGCCGGTCGAACAAGGGTTATTCGGCCTGTGGTGGCAGGACAGAAACCACTTCGTGATCGCCAGCGATCTGGCCTACTTTGGCGGCTCCACCCGGTGAACCGATTTCACTGAAGAATTCTACGTTGGCCTTGTAGTAATCGGCCCACTGGCTCGGTAGGTCGTCCTCGTAGTAAATAGCCTCGACCGGGCAAACCGGCTCGCAGGCACCACAGTCGACGCACTCGTCCGGGTGAATGTAGAGCATGCGGTCGCCCTCGTAGATGCAGTCAACGGGGCATTCCTCGATGCAAGCTTTATCTTTTACATCGACACATGGGAGGGCAATTACGTAGGTCACAGAACTATTTTACCGATGACCTCGTGCGCTCTTGCGCCAGACACCTGGGTGAATTCTCGGGAACAGAATGACTACGAAGCAGATGATGAGTGAACCCCAGCGCCAATACTTGTCGATCTCGCTGTGGCCGAGGACGAAATCGCCGGTGGTTTGGCGCGTCATCCAATAGAAAGTGGCTGCGAGTGTCAGCGACATCAGATAGAGGGCGCCGCGACTCTTGCGAAGCATTCGCAGTGCGAAGGCCAGTGCGGCGATCATGATTAGTGCGACCCAGAGGCCGATTGGAGTCTTGGCGGAGTCCGAGGCGACAACCGAATGCAACAACGTTCCTGAGATTGCCATCAGGACTCCCAGTGGCAGCGACCAAAGAGCGATCAGGGTTGGGCGCACCCACATCCAAGGCTTTGTTGAAGATCTGCGCACGCGTTCTGGAGCATCGTAACGAAGCTCCTTGTTTGAGGCGATCGAATAGGTCTCGGCATTCACCGCTACTTGGCTCGCGTGCGCCTCGAGTGCGGCCTTCTTAATTTGTGAGGTCTTCGCGTTACCAATCGTGTCATCGAATCGTTCGCCCTCTTCCGCAATCACCCAGAACTCTGGCGAGTGGCGCTTGTTCTCTTTGGCGTATCGGCGAACTGCCATCATGCTCGCCTGGTGTGCCATCTTGTGATCCGGGTGGCCAAAACCACCGTGGCGGTTGTAGGTGAGAACCGAGTCAGGTTTGAATTCGACTATCGCTCGGTAAATGTCTTCCGAGATCACGGCCACCGAGACCGCAGAAAGCGCCCGCTCATCAAGGTTTTTGGGCTTCGCTGGCTTGCCAAACGGAGTGATGCGCATTCCCGAATCGAGATAGGCTCGGGCACCGGCAAATTTGTGATTTTTGACGCCCAAAGCCTTGAGCGCATTCTTCAGTTCTCCGGCACGAAAGGCTCCCATTGAAGCCAGGTTGCCCTCTAGAGACTTGAGCTCCTCGAGCTTTACTCGGCCGCGCTCGCCTCGAGTGAGAGTCAGAACCATGACCTCCGCCTTGTCGGCTAGCGCCTTGGCGATTATGTGCCCGGTGAACAGGCTTTCGTCGTCTGGGTGCGCGTGCACAACGAGCAAGCGTTTTGGTGTGAATTTGGTTCTAGCCATACCAATACTTTACGCGGAACGCCGATTCCCCTTGCCCAAGAATGGCTTTGGACCTAGGATTAGTTAGGTAACCCTAAGTAAATCTCAAGTCAGGTAAACATGCTCGCCAACTTCATGATTGGCCTTCGCGAAGGCCTCGAAGCGGCCTTGGTTATCGGGATTTTGATTGCCTACCTGAATAAACAAAACAGAAAAGGCGACGTCCGACGCGTGTTTCTCGGCGTCCTCGTAGCGATTTTCGTTTCGATACTTGCCGGGCTGCTTTTGACATTTTTGGTCGCCGACGCAGAAGCCGGCACCAACCAAATCATCGCAGCGACGGCTTCCCTACTGGCGGTGCTCTTCGTCACCTGGATGATCTTCTGGATGGCAAAACACTCACGGATGTTGCCTTCGCAAATGCACGCCAAGCTCTCCGAAACGGCGTCAAGCGTCGCAGTGTTTGCTATCGGCTTCTTTGCTGTGGTTCGCGAGGGTATCGAAACCTCAATCTTCCTCTGGAGCGCAACCAGCGCAGCCGGCCAAGGTGCAATAACAATTCTGGGAGCCGTGCTCGGCCTCAGCTTCGCCGCAGTAATCGGCTACCTGATCTACCGAGGGAGCCTGCGCCTAAATCTTCGCACCTTCTTTGCGGTCACCTCGGGCTTTTTGATCCTCGTTTCTGCGGGCATTCTCGCCTACGCGGTTCGCGAGTTGGAGGAACTGCACTGGTTCACTTTCCTGCAGGGGCAAACATATGACGTTTCAAGTTTCGTCACCGAGGGTTCTCCGATAGAAATCCTTTTGAAGTCCACGATTGGTTTCAACGCTGCCCCGACCCAGCTGCAAACGCTGGTTTGGTTTTTGTATTTGTTACCCGTAACAATCATTTATTGGCAGCGAACCAAGCGTAAGTAGCACTAAAATCCCTAATAATAGAAAGTTTTCTTTTGTTAGGGGGCAACATGTTTTCTACTCCGTTTTGCCAGCACCAGTTCTCAGAGGAACAGCTATCGACCCTCGAATGGGTTGTCTGCCCGTGTGGCTATCACTTCAAGTCGGCAAACCTCCGTGCTTACGCCACAAAGTTCGCGGCCTATAACGAGGCTCGGGTGGCAGTCGAGAGCCTGATTGCCGAAATCACCCAAGATAACGCCAGCAGACAGAGCACGAGGCAGGCCTCCCCCGCCGTCGCCGTCGCCGCACCAGTTGCAGCCAAGCCAAAGCGCGCCGGGGCTACCGTCTCGGTCTCTCAGTGGCTAATCATTTCGGCTAGCGTCCTAGTGCTAATTGCGGCCTCGGTCTTCGTTTCAGGTGCCCGCAGCTCGTGGCACGCACCCGAATGGTTGATTCTCGAGGGAGTTCTAGGCGCTGCAGCGGCAGCCGGAACCATCTTCGGTCGCAAAATCTCGGTCTTGCTATCGAACTTCCTAGCCGTCTTCTCGGCCGGCATGCTTTTGTCGTTGATCATGACAGTGGGAACCCAATTGAATTTGGGCTTTCAGGAATTCGACCAAGAACCGGCCTGGTACTGGTCGATAAACCTGGCGATCGTAGCGATCGCAACTTCGGCAGCATCTTTGAAGGCAAAGAACTTCGGTTGGCGCGCTCTTTCACCGGTTGCACTGACGACTTCGGGCCTCCTGCTCAGCTACGGCGCAGTAGGTGATGCCATCAAGGCAACTCCAAGCGCGTTCGCATGGCAGCTAATTGCGCTGAGCTTCACAGCCATAGCGTTACTAATCCAACTGAAATACCTGCGCACGATCAAGCAAACGGTTGACCCGAAGTCTGAAAACAAGGCATACGAGGAAGATCTCTACCGAAGGGAAGACCAAGCGCTTCAGCGATTTGGCACGTTTACGACTATTTTCTTAGCCGTAATCGGCGCGGGCGTCACCCTCCTCCAGGTGTTGGGGAACCTTGGCACTCCATTCGACTCGCTAGCGACCCTGTCGCTTGGCGCTCTCTGGCTGCTCGGTAGCAGCACGATCGACTTCTGGGGATCCTCACTGAGCCGAAGTGGCGTGGTTTCGAAGTGGATAAAGACTGCCACCTGGACGCTCGCGTACGTAAACATCGGGGTCGGTTTGAACGCCCTAGCCGCCGGACAAAGCCAGTGGAAGAGCCTATTGGTTGCCCTGGCTGCCACGCTAGTTTTGGCAACACTGCCTCGTTATGCCCGATTCGTGAAACCTCCCATGGTCACCCTCACGGCAACCAGCTGGAGCATTCTCGCCACCTGGACGCTTTGGAACGTCAACATTTTGCTGCGCGAGGACGTCTTCGCTCTAGCTACCTACCTGGTGGGCTTTGCTGTCGTGACCGTAGCCAGCGACCTGATCACCAAATCGAAGAGCAGCAACATCACCGTCCTGGTCACCAGCACTCTAGCTTCGCTTCTGATGGCAGCAACTTGGTTCGATACCGCACTTCAGTCGACCTGGGGCACAGAGGCCATCGGACTAGCCGCCATCCTGCTTGTGGCAAACCTCAGCGCACTGACCTCGGACGCGTTGGCGAAGCGCACGAAGACAGAGAAACCGGCTTACGTTGCTTGGGTGACTTTGCCGGTGGGAATGCTGGCGGGCTTGCTGTTCAGCACCCTGGCGATCTCCCGAACGACTGGCAACTACCTTGCCAATCTTTCGGTGCTCGCGGTCTACCTTGTTTGGGCTCTTGGCGCGCAGTTCCTCAACTTCAGAAAGCCCGCGCTCACCAGAGACCTGCAAGCGCTCGGTGCTTTTACCATCGCGGCCTTTGTGGCTTTCCAATCCTTGGGAAACCCGAATGACAACCTAACAACCGGAATAGCACTACTCGGTTTCGGTCTGGTTGCCTATGCGTTCGGTTATCTCGAGAAGAACTCGATCAAACTCCAAATTGGTCTAGGCGCTTCATTCGTTGCAGCATTCGTTGCACTGAGCCTTCGAGCGAACTTCGAACCTAGCTCCTACGATGACAGGGCGCTGCGATTTGGCATCTTGTTAGCAGTAATACCCGCCCTAGTATTCGCTCACAACTTCGTGATTAAGCGACGCACCAAGGTTGCTGAACTCGCGAACAACGTGACCAATATCCTTACCCTGTTGGTCGGTGCAGCGATTACACCGCTCGTGACGATTGCCGACGGAAGGTCTGATTCTCCCAGCGAATGGGTTTGGGGCTACCTCGCCCTAGGTCTCGCCGGTTTCGCTCTACTTGAACTGCCGAAGGTTACCAAGAATGCCGGCAACGCTCTGCAGCTTCGGGTTGCCGGTTTTGGCTATCTAGCCATTGGTTTGTTTGCAGTTTGGCAAGCCGCTGGGAGCCAAACCTCAGACACTAACCACTTGCGAATGGTGATTTTTGCGACTGCCCTGACGGTTGTGGCGTGGCGAACACTCTTGGTTACGAGGGAGCAATTGTGGGCCATCGCCAGCTACTCCGGATCGATTATCCTGGCGCTCGTTGCTGGCGACTGGATCCAAAACGCGCTGGGAGTGACCTGGCATGGCCCCGAGCTCACTTCGGTGATTCTTGCAGCACTGCTGGCCGTGAATGGCTTCGTGCTAAACCGGTCTCTCAAGGAGCCAAGACTGTGGCTGGTATCTGACATCCCTGTCTTCGTCGCAGTGCTTCCGAGTCTTGTCTACGCGGTTTCCCAGAGTCTCGAAAGCAACGAAAGTATCGCTCGACTGCTAGCGGTTGGCACCATTTTGGCCGTGTACGGCTACTGGCGCACCTTGCAGACCAAGAACCCGATATGGGTGCCGGTGGGTTTTGCGGGTTCTGCACT
>CAFBNO010000031.1_pt1 | contig 11632 bp, 11 predicted proteins | sample 7269281 | NCBI WGS metagenome assembly CAFBNO01 (sample SAMEA6814098, study PRJEB35770) | freshwater metagenome | biome: Freshwater; feature: Freshwater reservoir; material: water | place: Czech Republic | collected 2017-05-23 | depth 30m m | reverse complement strand
TCGGCTGGCGGTTGCGTCCATCGAGTTCTGAGTCGGGCCGGCAAGGCCTAGTTCGAGGGCGACCAGGTTCGGGTCGAGACCCAGGGTCGAGCCGGCGAGTGCTCCGGCACCGTATGGCGAAAGACTCGCACGCTTGCGCCATTCACGCATGCGCTCGATGTCGCGCTGAAGTGGCCAGGCGTGAGCCAGCAGGTGGTGCGAGAGCATGACCGGTTGCGCGTGCTGAAAGTGTGTGCGACCCGGCATTGCGACGCCAAGATTTTCTTCGGCGCGGTCTACCAACACCGTGATTAGGTCGAGCACTAGGTCTTCGATGATGTCGGCCTGATCGAGCAGGTAAGTACGAATCAGAGTCGCGATTTGGTCGTTTCGGCTGCGGCCGGCGCGAACCTTGCCACCGAGTTCGGCACCGGCGATCTCGATGAGTCCGCGCTCGAGTGCCGAGTGGACGTCCTCGTCGGTTGGTTTGGCGGTAAAAGAGCCCTCGGCTACTCGGCGAGCGAGTTCTTCGAGGCTCTTCTCAAGCTTCTGGTGCTCGGCAACGGTCAGATAGCCGGCTGCGTGCAGCGCCTTGATGTGAGCGAGGGTTCCCTTGATGTCGTACTGAGCCAAGCGCCAGTCGAAGTGCACGCTGCGACTAAGTGCCGCGAGCGAGTCTGCCGGGCCGCCGTCGAAGCGGCTACCCCAGAGGGCGTTGGAACCGTTCTCAGACATTTGACTCCTAGGGATTGCTGATTTCGTTCAAGTCTAGTTTGACTGCTCGTTTAGCCAGACGAGCAGAGCCTTCTGGGCGTGTAGTCGATTCTCGGCTTCGTCCCAGATAACCGACTGCGGGCCGTCAATTACGCCGGCGCTGACCTCGTAGCCGCGATAGGCGGGTAGGCAGTGCAAGAAGATTGCGTCGCTCTTGGCCTGAGACATCAGCGATTCGTCGATCGTGTAGCCGGCGAAGTCGGCGATCCGCTTGGCCTTCTCGGCCTCTTGACCCATTGATATCCAGGTGTCGGTGGTGACCACGTCGGCGTTCAGAATTGCCTCGGCTGGGTCGACGTAGACGCTGACCGAACCGCCCGTAGTCGCGGCGATTTCGGCGGCGCGGGAAACCATGGCGGCAGCTGGCGCGTAACCGGCTGGAGCGGCAACGCTGACGTGCATTCCGGCGAGCGCTCCCCCGATTAGGTACGAGTTGGCCATGTTGTTTGCGGCATCGCCCACATAGGCAAGCTTTAGACCCTTGAGGTCACCCCTGTGCTCCTGGACGGTCATGAGGTCGGCGAGAATCTGGCAGGGGTGGTAGTCGTCGCTGAGCGAGTTGACCACCGGCACGTTGGAGTTCGCAGCCATCTCTTCGAGACCGGCCTGCGCGTAGGTGCGCCAAACAATTGCCGCTACCTGGCGTTCTAGAACCCTAGCGGTGTCGGCTACCGACTCCTTGCCCGCCATCTGGCTGGTTTGGGCGTCGATGATTAGCGGGGTTCCGCCCAGGTCTGAAACTCCAACGCTGAACGAGACCCGGGTTCGGGTCGAGGTCTTGTCGAAGATCAGCGCGACGGTTTTTGGCCCAGCGTAAGGGCGTGCGCTGTAAGGAGACTTCTTGAGTTCGTGCGCCAGGCGCAAAATGGCGGCCTGCTCGGCAGGTGTTACGTCGTCGTCCTTTAGAAAGTGGCGAACCATCTTGTTCCTAACTGTTATTCGGGAAGAACCATTGTGCCAAAGCCCGTGCGCGTAAAGATCTCGAGCAGGATGCTGTGGGGTGTGCGGCCATCGATGACGTGAGCCTGAGGAACCCCGCCGCGAACGGCGTGCAGGCAGGCCTGCATCTTCGGGATCATGCCGCTTTCGAGCCGAGGCAGCAGCTCATCGAGTTCAGCCGCGGTGATCTCGCTGACCAGCGAGTCGCGGTTTGGCCAGTCGCTGTAAAGCCCGGGCACATCGGTGAGAACAAGGAGCTTCTCGGCACCCAAGGCAACAGCGAGCGCGCTAGCGGCCAGGTCGGCGTTGACGTTGAGTAGTTGCCCATTGGCATCTGGCGCGACGGTCGAGATAACCGGAATCTTGCCGGCGTCGAGGGCATCGAAGACGATGCGCGGGTTCACCTGCGTGACCTCACCAACCAACCCGGCATCACCGATCACCTCTGCCCTGAATAAGTTGGCGTCTTCGCCAGACATGATCGAAGCGCCTGCTCCAGTCGCTTCGATTAGCTCGGCGAGTTCAGTAGAAATCTGATTGCGCAAGACGTCGCGAACGACATCGATGATTTGTGGAGTGGTGACCCTGAGGCCGTCCTTGAATTCGCTCTCGATGCCGAGCTCGGCAAGCCTTGCCGAAATCTGTGGCCCGCCACCGTGCACGACGACCGGCTTGATGCCGATCCAGCGCAGGTAGGCCATGTCCTCGGCGAAAGCCTTCTGGAGTTCAGGATCAACCATGGCGTTACCGCCGAACTTGACCACGACGGTTTTGCCGTGAAACTTCTGCAACCAGGGCAGCGATTCGATTAGCGTCTCGGCCTTGATTGCCGCGAGCGTGTTGTCTTGATTCTGTGGCTGCATTAGCTCGAGTACTCGCTGTTCTCGGTCACGTAGGCGTGGGTTAGGTCTGAGGTGTAGATGGTCGCCTCGTGGCTACCGGCGTGCAGGTCGAGCCTGATCTTTACCTCGCGTGGCTTGAGGTCGACAAGTTCGCGAGACTGATCTGGCTGGCCCTTTGCAGAAACTCGGACGCCGTTGATTAGGACGTCGATGTCGTATGGGTCAAAAGCGGCTTGCGTGGTGCCCACCGCGGCCAGGATTCGACCCCAGTTTGGATCATTGCCATAGATGGCCGCCTTGAACAGATTGTTGCGGGCAACCGAACGACCAACCTCAACCGCATCGTCTTCGCTCGCGGCGTTGACGACCTCGATCGCGATGTCGTGGCTTGCGCCCTCGGCATCGGTGAGCAGTTGCATGGCCAGGTCGTGGCAAACCTCGGTAAGAACCTCGGTGAAGTCTTGGAGGCTCGGGGTCACCTCGGCGGCACCAGAGGCCATCAGAGTTACGGTGTCGTTGGTCGACATGCAGCCGTCGGAGTCGAGGCGGTCGAAGGTCAGGCGGGTGGCCTGCCGAAGGGCCTGATCGAGCTCTGCGGGGTTTAGAGCGGCGTCGGTGGTGACGACCACCAACATTGTTGCCAGACCCGGAGCGAGCATGCCTGCGCCCTTAGCCATGCCGCCAACGGTGAAGCCGTTGCCGGCTCCGGTTGCCTGCTTGAAAACCGAATCGGTGGTCATGATTGCCTCGGCTGCGGCTGGCCCGCCGGTTGGGCTAAGTTCTTTGGCTGCAGCACGGACGCCCGCCAGAACCTTTTCGCGGTCGAGTTGGTCACCGATCAGACCGGTGGAACAAACCAGGACCTCGCCGGCAGAAACTTCGAGGGCAACCGCCACGGCTTCGGCAGTTGCGTGAGTGGTCTGAAAGCCTTCAGCGCCGGTGTAGCAGTTTGCACCGCCGCTGTTTAGCACTACCGCCTCGAGCACGCCGCCCTTGATTACCTCTTTGCTCCAGAGCACTGGGTTGGCGAGGGCACGGTTGCTGGTGAAAACCGCTGCCGCTGACTTGATTGGCCCGAGGTTTTGCACGAGGGCTAGATCTGGATTGCCCGACTTTTTGAGACCGGCCCGAACTCCAGCGGCGAGAAAACCCTTAGCCGCGGTGACGCTCACGGTGCCACCGCGTTTACGGTGAGCCCGGTGTCTTCGGGCAAGCCCAGAGCGATGTTGAGCGACTGAATCGCCGCGCCAGCGGTGCCTTTGACCAGGTTGTCGATCGCGCTGACAACCACGACGCGGTTGGCGTGTTCGTCCACGGTTACGCCGATCAGACAGGTGTTTGCTCCGAGGGTACTCGCGGTTGCCGGGTATTCACCAGCTGGAAGCACCTTGACGAAGGTTTCGCCAGCGTAGGCGTCTTCTAGGGCTTTACGAGGGTCGCCGCCGCGAAGGGTTGCGGTGTTGACCGCGAGGATTCCGCGCGACATCGGCACCAAAACCGGGGTGAACGAGATCTTGACCTCGCCGCCCGAAGCCTTGCTCAGGTTTTGCTCGATCTCCGGCGTGTGACGGTGGATTCCACCTACGCCGTAGGCATTCGCCGACTCGGCAACCTCAGCCGCCAGCAGGTTGGTCTTGGGTGTGCGTCCGGCACCTGAGGTGCCCACCGAAAGAACGCTGACGATGTCGTCAAGCTCGATCACGCCGGCTTTGGCAAGCGGAGCTAAGGCCAGGGTTATTGCGGTGACGTTGCAGCCAGGAACAGCGATGCGCTTGGCTCCGATTAGTTTTTCGCGCTGCTTTGAGCCGTCGGCGAGCACCAATTCGGGCATTCCATAGGCCCAGGTGCCCTGATGCTCGGTGCCGTAGAACTTAAACCATTGTTCGGCCGATTCGAGCCTGAAGTCGGCTCCGCAGTCGAGAACTATCTGGTCTTCGCCAAGCCAGGCGGCAACCTCAGCCGAGGTGGTGTGCGGCAGGGCGAGAAACACGATGTCTGCGCCGGTTAGGTTGGCCGGCGTGGTTTCTTTCAAGACGACGTCAGCGAACTCGATAAGGTGCGGGTGCAGCGAACCCACGGTGGCTCCCGCGTTCGAGTTTGCTGTGGCCGCGACAAGCGTTAGCCCCGGGTGAGCCGCGATCAACCGCAGTAGCTCTCCCCCGACGTAACCGCTTGCTCCCGCGATGGCTACTGTCTTCATGGTTTCTCCTGCTTTAGGCGCGAATGATTGCGCCGAAGCGCTCGTGAGCTAAAGCGACGGCTCTGTCGCGCGATTCTGTTGCTTCAACCTGGGTGAGAGTTCGGTCTTCCGCCCTAAATCTAAGCGCGAAGGTTAGAGACTTCTTGCCCTCGGGGATATTGCTGCCTCGGTAGTCCTCTATCAAGCGAATTTGCTCGAGGAGCTCTCCGGCACCTTCGACGATGGTTGCTTGAAGGGTTGCCGCTGGCAGTTCGGCTTCGACAAGAAGTGAGAGATCTTGAGTCGCTGCCGGCATCACCATGATCGGGGTGGCCTGGCGCACTCCTGTAGCTGCCGCGTAAAGCACCTCGAGGTCTATTTCGGCAACCGAAACTCGGCGGGAGATGTCGTTGTCGCTGGCAAGCTTCGGGTCGAGTTCGCCGGCGAAGCCAACGTGCTTGCCGTCAAGCAGTAATTCGGCGGTGCGGCCGGGGTGGAATCCCTTCGGAGCTGCCGACTTGAGTTCTAGTTCGACGCCGATGGCGCGGGCGACGGCTCTGGCCGCCTCGATTGCGTCCGAGTAGTCGTAGGCTGCGGCCGACACGTTGGTTTGCTGCTTCACGCGGTCACCGGTTAGCAGAATCGCTAGGTGCTTTGGCTGGGCGGGAATAGTTGACTGCAGGGCCGCGAGAGTTTCAACGCTAGGACGCTCGATGCCAGAAGGCAGCGGATTCGTCGCCGTGATTTTTTTGGCAGGCAAAAAGACCGAGCCCTCTTCGAAAATTGCAATGTCCGTGAGCCCGCGCGAAAGGTTTCGCTTGGCGGCGGCAATCAGCCCGGGCAAAATGCGAAGGCGCATCTGCGAGGACTCTTCCTGAAGCGCGTTTGCCAACTTGACCGAAGGAAGCCCGGCTGTGAACCAGGAGTTTTCTTCTTCGGAGACGAACGGGTAGGTCAACACCTCGGTGTGGCCCGAGCCAACCAGCGCCGAAAGCGCCTGACGACGCTGACGCTGACGCAAGGTTAGGCCGCGACCGGGAGGCGCAACCGGCAACCTCGACGGAATGTGTTGGTAGCCGCTGATTCGAGCGATCTCTTCGGCTAGATCGGTCTTGTGGGTGATGTCTGGGCGCCAGGAGGGAGCAATGACCTCGAAGCCGCCATCGACCTGGGCCACGACGCAACCAATGTCGCTGAGCACGCTCGTGATCTGCTCTTGCGCGTAATCGACACCGACCAACGAGGTGGTGAATTCGAGCGGCAGGAAGATTGGCGCGGTTGGCGTTACCTGATTGACGTCGGCACCGAGCGAGTCGGCCGAACCACCGGCGTGGAGCTCGAGAAGCTGGACAACGCGAGCGGCAGCGTATTCGGCGACGTTGGTGTCAACCCCGCGCTCGTAGCGTTTGGAAGCCTCGCTACCTAGCTTGTGACGGCGAGCGCTTCTGGCGATCGTTACCGGGTCAAAGTGGGCGGCCTCGATTAGAACGTTTACCGTCGTGTTGGTCACCTCGGTGGCCTCGCCACCCATGATGCCGGCCAGACCGATTGGACCGGATTCATCGGTGATGAGGAGGTCTTCGGCATCGAGTTTGCGAGTCTGACCGTCAAGAGTGACCAGCTTTTCGCCGGCCTTGGCCCGGCGCACCGTGATTCCGCCAGTCAACTTGTCGAAGTCGTAGGCGTGGATCGGCTGGCCTAGTTCGAGCATGACGTAGTTGGTGATGTCCACGACCAGCGAAATCGAACGCATTCCGGCGAGTTTTAGGCGAGCGACCATCCACGGCGGGGTTGGTCGAGTCGCATCGACGCCGACAACGTGGCGAGCGACGAATCGGTCGCAACCGAGCTTGCCGCGAATGCCTGATGGGTCGTCAATTTTCACGACGAAACCGTGACCAAGCTCTGGTTGAGCGTTGCCGATCGGGTCTTTGAAGTCGACGCCGGTGGCGTGCGCGTATTCGCGAGCGATGCCGCGAATCGAGAAGCAGTAACCGCGGTCGGGGGTCACATTGACCTCGGCGGCCGAGTCTTTGAGTGAAAGAAGCTCGAGTGCGTCGGTGCCGACCTCGGGGTCTAGCCCCATGACTCCAAGACGCAGGATCCCGTCGTGGTCGTCGCTCAGGCCAAGTTCGCGACCGGATGCCATCATGCCGTCGGAAATGTGACCGTAGGTACTTCTGGCCGCTATTTCAAAGTTACCTGGCAGAACAGCGCCGGGAAGGCAAACTACGACTTTGTCGCCAACTTCGAAATTGCTCGCTCCACAGACGATGCCACGCACGTCGCCGGGGGCAACTTGCACCTGACACCAGCGAATGGTCTTGCCGTTCGACTGAGGCTCGGGAGTGAACTCGAGCACCTCGCCCACGACCAGCGGGCCAGAAACCTCGAAACCGTGTGAACCCTCTTCTTCGAGGCCAACCTTAACCAGTTCGGCCATGACCGAGTCGGGCGTTGCGTTAGCAGGCAGATCGACGTATTCGGCGAGCCAAGACAGTGGGACCTTCATTACAGGCTCACCCCAAACTGCTGCGAGAAACGAATATCTGATTCGACCATGTCGTGCATGTCGAGCACTCCATTGCGGAACATCAGCGTGCGCTCGATGCCCATGCCAAAAGCGAAGCCCTGGTAAACCTCGGGGTCGATGCCGGCGGCCTTCAAGACGTTCGGGTTGACCATTCCGCAGCCACCCCACTCGACCCAGCGCGCGCCACCCTTGGCGTTCGGGTGCCAAACGTCAAGCTCGGCCGAAGGTTCGGTGAACGGAAAGAATGATGGGCGCAGGCGAATCTGAGCCTCGGGGCCAAACATTATGCGAGCAAAGTGCTCGAGCGTGCCTCGCAGGTCGGCCATTGTGAGACCCTTGTCGATGGCTAGACCCTCGACCTGGTGAAACACAGGAGTGTGAGTTGCGTCTAACTCGTCGGTGCGAAAAACCCGGCCTGGGCAGAGAACATAGACCGGCAATTCGCGCTCGAGGAGCGAACGAACCTGAACCGGCGAGGTGTGGGTGCGAAGAACCAGATGAGACTCGACCGGGTCGACGAAAAACGTGTCTTGCATCGCGCGAGCGGGGTGATCGGCGTCGAAGTTCAGCGCGTCGAAGTTGAACCACTCGCTCTCGACCTCAGGCCCCTCGGCGATCTCCCAGCCCATGCCAACGAAGACGTCCGAAATCTGGTCCATTAGGAGCGAAAGTGGGTGACGGCCACCGATTGCCAACTTGGTTGGTGCCGCGGTGACGTCCACGGCCTCGGCGACAAGCTTGGCCTGCTCTTCGACGGCAGCCAGTTCGGCCTCACGAGCGGCAAAAGCCTGGTTCAAACGGCCTCTGGCGGCACCAATTATCGCGCCGGCCTCGGCCTTGAACTCGTTTGGCATGTTCTTGAGCGTGGCGTTGAGTTTTGAGATCTCAGACTGCTCACCAACCGTGGCACCGCGCGCTGCGCGCAGGCTCGCGATGTCGAGCGTGGCGGCGATTGCAGCTAGGGCTGCTTCGACCACCGGGTCGACAACGGACGGGTTGATTGGATTGCCAGACATACGCTACAAGTCTAACGATTAGGCGTTCTGAGCGAAGGCAGACGCGTACAAGCAAATACTCGCGGCGGTTGCCAAATTCAGGCTTTCTGCGGCACCGTAAATCGGCACGCCGACCTGACGATCCACCAATTCGAGAGTCTCAGGTTCGAAGCCCCAAGATTCGTTTCCGAACACCCAAGCGGTCGGCTTGGCCAGGACATCGCTACCGAGCGTAGGCAGGTTGTCGCCGCCACCGTTGGCAGCGAAAATCTGCAAACCGGCTGCGCGGAGCGCGTCGATCGTAGTTTCGAGGTCGGCGTCGATCACAAGCGGCAGGTGAAACAACGAACCGGTGGTCGAGCGAACGACCTTCGGGTTGTAAACATCGACGCTGTTGTTGGTGAAGATCACTGCGTCGGCCCCGGCTGCATCGGCGGCACGAAGAACCGTGCCCGCGTTGCCAGGGTCGCGAATGTTGCTCAGTAGCGCAACCATGCGTGGCTTCGAGGCGATTACCGCATCTAGCGAGACATCGAGCTGCTGGCAAACCGCAACCACACCCTGAGGGCTGGTGGTGTCGGTCAACGCCTTTAGAACTGGTTCGGTTACCAGTTGAACCTCGATGCGAGCGGCCTTGGCGCGCTCGATCAGCTCAGGGTAACGCTCCACCGCTTCTTCGGTTGCGTAAAGCTCGACGATCAGTTTCGGGCGGTCGAGCGCTTCTTTTAGTCCTTGGGGTCCCTCAAGCAGAAAGAGCCCGGTCGTTGACCGGGCATCTTTCTTAGTTAGCTTGGCAACCCCACGGACCTTATTGGCCTTGGGATCATCTATCAAGAGACTAGGCGACCTTCGGTGCCGAGGTGTCTGCTGGCAATGCTGCCTTAGCCGAAGCTACGAGGCTTGCGAAAGTCTTAGGCTCGTTGACCGCAAGGTCAGCAAGGATACGACGGTCGACTTCGATGCCAGCAAGGTTGAGCCCCTGGATGAAGCGGTTGTAAGTCATGCCGTTGGCACGAGACGCAGCGTTGATGCGCTGAATCCAAAGGCGACGGAAGTTGCCCTTCTTGTCTTTGCGGTCGTTGAACGCGTAGACCAGCGAGTGCAGTTGCTGCTGCTTTGCCATGCGGTATAGACGTGATCGCTGACCACGGTAACCCTGTGCGCGTTCAAGGATTGTGCGGCGCTTCTTGTGAGCGTTAACCGCGTTTTTTACTCTTGCCATTTTTTATACTCCTCTAAAAATTCTTGGGTCGACTATTTGCCGAGCAGCTTCTTGATGGTCTTGAAGTCAGCTGCCGAAACAACCTGGTCCTGGTTGAGGCGACGGGTACGACGGCTCGACTTGTACTCAAGGTTGTGGCGCATGTTGATCTGCTGCTTCATGAGCTTGCCGCTACCGGTGAAGCGAAAACGCTTCTTAGCGCCAGAGTGGGTCTTCTGCTTTGGCATGTTCTTCTCCTGTTTTCCTACTCGGCAGTTGGTGCTGCCGACTCCTTCGCCTTTTCGGCGTTCTTTTTGGCTTCGGCCTTAGCGTCTGCCTTGTTCTTGGTTGGGCCAATGACCATAACCATGTTTCTTCCGTCGATCGAAGGGCTCGATTCGATGATTCCGAACTCGTTTACCTCTTCTGCCAACTTCTGAAGCAACTTAATGCCCATCTCTGGACGCGATTGCTCACGACCGCGGAACATCACGATGACCTTGACCTTGTCGCCGGATTTCAAGAAGCGTTCGATCTGGCCGCGCTTGGTTCCGTAGTCGTGGTCGTCGATCTTGAGCCCGAATCGCACGGTCTTGAGAACCGTGTTGACCTGGTTCTTGCGAGCTTCGCGAACCTTCTGAGCTGCCTCGTACTTGAACTTTCCGAAGTCCATGAGCTTTGCTACAGGTGGTTTTGACGTTGGGGCTACCTCGACTAGGTCTAGGTCGGCCTCCTGTGCCATTCGCAAGGCGTCTTCAATTTTGACTACGCCGATTTGCTCGCCAGCCGGGCCTACGAGGCGAACCTCTGGCACACGGATGCGGTCATTGATACGGGGATCGCTGATCTGTTGCTCCTTTGGTGACATGGACGGCCACACACTCCGAGCATTTGCTCGGCGAGCGTACAGAAACGAAAAGTTCCTAAAGCTTTACCCGGAAACCTTTTTAGGCGGTTAACGCGGGTGGGAAATGAATCCACTTCTGACCGAGAGCGAACCCTCGGAGCCATGGGCTAGCCTAGCAGAAAAGGTTCAAAAGGAGTAGCCCGAATGTCAGAAACAAATGAACAGATCACAGACCTCGCCGATGTACCCGCGGTTGAGATCGTTGCCCGCTACTCGATCGAGCTACTAAACGTCGCCGCCGTGCACTGCGGACTTGCCGAAAACGGACGCGAGGCCGACCTCGACGAGGCTCGCAAACTGATCAACGCGGTCGCCGGTTTGATCACCGGGGCCGCCGCCTACATGGGTGACCAGCACGCTCGAATCCTACGAAACGCTCTGCGCGAAGTTCAATTGGCTTTCCGCGAAGCATCGCCGATCAAGGACGCCCCTGGCGAAGGGCCTGGAGAAAAGTTCACCGGTCCGGTTAACTAGGCAGCTGCTAGCTTCACCCTGATCGAGTCGACGTACTCGGCAATTTCAAAACTCTCGGCCATCGAGTTGGCTATTTTTTGCAATAGCGCGTCGATGGTTTCGTGGTCTAAACCCTCTGGAAGTTTGAGTGTCAGCTCAATTTCGGCGCTTGCCAGAAGGCAGAGTGGATCGCCAGCCGAAAGCTCCCAGCCCATTAGCGGCTCAAGATTATCGAGTAGTTTGCCGAAGGCAGTCAGCACTCGCTCATCTTCCTCGGGCGAAACCCATTTGAGCCCCTGAGCTAGAGCCGTGATTGCCGGGCGTCGAAGCACGAACTCGCTCTCGGCCATCGGGTCGAGAATCATGCGAGTGTTGCCTTCGGCGGCAGCGGCGAGTGCGGCTTTTACCGCCGCCGTTGGAACCGGGCGGGCTTTCGGGTTCCAGCGTTGCATCGCCTCAACCGAGGAGAACACCGGCAGACCCGACTGAGCGTCTGGGGTTTCGACCGTGACAATTGAAAGCTCCGCAGATTTGTCGACGGTTTGGCCGTGAGGTCCGACCCCCGACTCGCCCAGGTCGGCTAGCAGTGGAATCAGCACTCGAGTGTTTCGAAGCTCGTCGACGACCGATTCCGAACGAGCATGCCCTTCGTGAAGAGCCTTGATCAGTTCTAGTAGTCTCGGGTTCGACTTGCCGTCGTCGTCGGCCCAAGCGTTGGGCTCGAACTCACGGCCCTCCCAGGGCACGCCGGCTGAATCGGCGTAGATGTTTTCGCTCATCGAGCAGATGCGATCGCTAGGGCCTGCTCGAGAGTGAACCTGCCGGCGTAG
>CAFBNO010000030.1_pt1 | contig 11977 bp, 10 predicted proteins | sample 7269281 | NCBI WGS metagenome assembly CAFBNO01 (sample SAMEA6814098, study PRJEB35770) | freshwater metagenome | biome: Freshwater; feature: Freshwater reservoir; material: water | place: Czech Republic | collected 2017-05-23 | depth 30m m | reverse complement strand
TCGAATCGTTACGGAACAAGTCTAAACCCGAGCGGTTTTTTAAGCCGCCCAAAACGGCCCTTTTCAGGGTTTTAGTTGAAAGAATCGCCGCAAGCGCAGGTGCCTTGGGCATTTGGGTTGTCGATCACGAAGCGCTGACGCATGACCGTGTCTTCCCAATCGAGGGTCGAGCCGTCCAGGTAGGGCAGGCTTTTGTTGTCGACAACTACTTCAACGCCGTCGAAAGGGAATACCTTGTCGTTGGCTTCCAGCTTTTCGTCTGGGAAGAAGTCATAGCGAAGACCCGAGCAGCCGCCCGGTTCGACGTAGAGGCGAAGACGAATCTCGAGGTCGCTTTGCTCGGTTTCAAGAAGAACCTTGAGCTTGTTCACTGCCGAATCGGTGAGGTTGATACCTTCAAAAGTAGTTTCAGACATGGTCTAAGTTTACTCCTGCCTGGTCAGGTCATTCGCCTTCAGAAGCATAAGTGTTTCGGCAACCATCGCCTTGCGGAACGATTCGACCTCCAAGGACTCATTCGGGCTGTGAGCGCGGCTGTCGGCATCTTCCACCCCGGTGACCAGGATCTGAGCGTCCGGGAAGACCTCGGTTAGATCAGCAATAAACGGGATCGAACCACCGATGCCGATGTGTGCCGTCTTGTTTCCGAAAGCGGCTTCAAGGGCAGTTTCGGCAAGGGCCTGAGCCCAACCCGCGGCGTCTGCCTTGAATGGCTTGCCAGTTTCAATCTCGTGATACACGAGTTTCGCTTTGAAGGGTACGTGCTTCTCGAGGTGAGCTCGCAGTGCGGCCAAAGCCCGATCTGGGTCGTCACCCGGAGCGATTCGCATCGAGATCTTCGCCTTGACCCGAGGTAGAAGGGTGTTAGACGACAGCGCAACCGACTGGCCGTCGATACCTATCACGGTGATCGCGGGTTGAGTCCAGAGTCGATCGAGGATCGATCCGTTGCCAATCAGCTCGAGCGGTTCATCGGCGCCGGCATCCCGACGAAGTTCGGCTTCGGAGTAAGGAAGCTCCATGGCCTTACCGCTAACCAGACCATCCACCGCAACAGAACCGTCCTCGTTGTGAAGGGTCGTCAACAGTCGCGTCATCGCCATCATGGCGTCTGGCACCGCACCACCGTACATTCCGCTGTGCAGAGCGTGGTCGATGGTTGATACCTCGAAGACCTGCGAAACCACTCCCCTGAGCGTGGTGGTTAGTGCCGGGATGTCGGCCGTCCAGTTGCCGGAATCGGCTACCACGATCGCGTCGGCCGCAAGGATGTCGCGGTTTTGGTCTAGAAATGGTCTGAAGGTGCGCGAACCGGCTTCTTCCTCACCCTCGATGAAGACTGAAATGCCGAGATCGAAGTCGTCGCCGGCTAGTTTTCGAAGCGTTTCAATGGCAGTGAGGTGAACCACGATGCCCGCCTTGTCATCGGCCGCTCCCCTCGCGTAGATTCTGCCGTTTTTCAGCGTCGGCTCGAATGGTGGGGTTTCCCAGTCATCCAAGTTTCCCGGTGGCTGAACGTCGTGGTGCGCGTAGAGCAGAAAGGTCGGTTTGCCGTTTTTTGCCGCACGTCGGGCGACCACAGCGGGTGAACCCGGCTTACCGTCGGCCTCAGCACGCCTGATTTCGACGAGTTCGAACACCCCGGTCTCGCGAAGCAGTTGGGCCACAGCTTCGGCCGAGGTTTCAAGATTTGCGGCGTCGAAGGCCTCCCAGGCGATGCCTTGAATTTTGACCAGACGACCGAGATCGCCGACACGACGTGCGAAGTCGTCACCGACCACATCTCGGACCTGGGTCACTAAATCGGATTGGATTGCATCGACGCTCGGGAAGTTGTTCATGAGAGTAATCTTAGGAATAGAACTCTCGAATCTTTAGGACATAAATGACCGACTCAAAGAAGCCAGCAGGCAAAGGCCACGCAACCCCAACCCGTAAGGAGCGCGAGGCTGCCAATCTAAAACCGATCGTCGGCCAAAAATCTCCCGAGGCTCGCAAGGCAGACAAGTCCAAAATCGCTGAGAACCGAGCCAAAGCTCGCGCTGGGATGATGGCGGGCGAAGAGCGCTACCTCGGCCCACGCGACAAGGGCCCGCAGCGCCGGATGGCTCGCGACATCGTAGACGGACGCCGCTTCACCTTTGGAGAAGTCCTGATTCCTGCCCTATTTTTGGTAATCATCACAAATACGATCCAGAACATTGCCGTCGAGGTTGCCGGCATTTTCGTGCTCTGGGCGATCCTGTTTGCAATCGTGATCGATTCGACTCTGATTATTCGCAAGACGAAGTCTGAAATCGAAAAGAAGTACGGAAACCTCGAGCGCGGTGTCGGTTGGTACGCGGCCAGCCGCGGGTTCCAGATGCGCCCTATGCGCCTCCCGAAACCACAGGTAAAGCGCGGTAGCGCGACAAAGTAATAACACCCGCCGAAAGTTCACAAAGGAGTCAACTTTGGCACAAGAAATAAAACTAACCGACCTGATTCCTCAGGTGGTTGGTGCGGTGAACGAGCTCAAAGACACCTACGGGGGCTTTGATGTTCACAATTCTCTGCAGGCCGACCTTGGCAAGGTTCAGTCGGTCTTAGCCGAGCTAACCGAACGTCTCGACAACAATTTCCCTTTCTTCCACCCGCACTACGCCGGGCAAATGCTGAAGCCGCCGCACCCCGTGGCAATCGCTGCCTACCTCGCGACGATGATCATTAACCCAAACAACCACTCGATTGACGGCGGGCCGGCGACCACAATCATGGAACGCGAAGTACTGCGTGACATGGCAAAAATGTTTGGTTACCCGGAAGCGTTCCTCGGTCACCTGACTTGGAGCGGCACCACCGCGAATCTTGAAGCGCTCTGGATCGGACGCGAAATCAACCCCGGCAAGGGCATCGCGCACAGCAAGGATTCGCACTACACGCACTCGCGCATGAGCGAGGTGCTGAATATCGAATCAATTGGAATTCGCACCGATTCTCTTGGCCGAATGGACCTCAACCACCTCGAAGAGGAGCTCCGCAGAGGCACCATCGGAACCGTTGTGGCAACTCTTGGCACAACTGGGCTTGGGGCGATCGATCCGCTTGCTGACATCATTCCACTCGCCCGAAAATATGGTGCGCGCGTCCACGTGGACACCGCCTACGGCGGATTTTTCAAGCTCATCGAAAACCAGCTAGACCCAGAAGGTGCGAGGCACTACGCGGCAATCTCGCAGAGCGACTCGGTCGTGGTTGACCCGCATAAACACGGTTTGCAACCCTATGGCTGCGGAGCTGTGTTCTTTAGCGACATCACCGTGGGCAGGTTCTACAAGCACGACTCGCCATACACCTACTTCGCGAGCGACGAACTGCACTTCGGCGAAATCCAACTCGAGTGTTCGAGAGCCGGGGCCTCAGCCGCAGCACTTTGGGCGACCCTCAAGGTGTTCCCACTAACCGAACAGGGTCTAGGCCAGGTCTTACTCGCCGGCCGCAATGCCGCAGTGAAGTGGCACGAGCTGCTTGAAACCTCAGATGTGCTAGCCCCTTATCAGAAGCCGGAACTCGACATTATTGCCTACCTCCCGAGAGCCGAGTCGATGACCGAACTCGACTACCTGAGTCACGAGTTGTTCGTTCGCTCGACTGACGTGGAGCGGAAGGAACAGATTCACCTGGCCACCTACGTGGTGAATACCGAAGCGCTGAGCGTGCGAGGATTTAATTTGAATCCGGACGCCGATAAAGCGCGAATCATGCGAAGTGTCCTGATGAAACCAGAGCAAGAAAACTGGGTTCAAAACTTACACAATCATGTGGAAGCCCTAACCAAAGAAATGATCGGCAAAAAATAATGGAATACCGCTACCTCGGCAACTCCGGTTTCAAAATCTCTGAACTCACCTACGGCAACTGGTTGACTCACGCCATGCAGGTTGACGACTCGGCGGCGATTGCCACCGTTCACGCAGCCCTAGACGGAGGAATCACCTCATTTGACACCGCGGACGTCTATGCCAATCAGGCTGCCGAAACGGTACTTGGCAAGGCACTCGCAGGCCAGCGTCGCGAAGGCATCGAAGTCTTCACCAAGGTTTACTGGCCGGTTGCAGAGAAAATGCCGAACGACACAGGTCTTTCGCGCAAGCACATCATGGAGTCGATCAACGGCTCGCTAAAGCGCCTCAACCTCGACTACGTCGATCTTTACCAGGCTCACCGCTACGACGTAGAGACTCCGCTCGAAGAAACCATGCAGGCATTTGCCGACATCGTGCGCGCAGGCAAGGCTCTATACATCGGTGTTTCCGAGTGGAGTGCAGAACAGATCGAAGCCGGACACAAGCTTTCAAAAGAACTCGGTTTCCAGCTGATTTCGAGCCAACCGCAGTACTCGATGCTCTGGCGCGTCATCGAAAAGAAGGTCATTCCAAAGTCAGAAGAACTTGGCGTCTCGCAGATCGTTTGGTCTCCGATGGCTCAGGGAATCCTGACCGGCAAGTACCTTCCTGGCCAGCCTGTGCCAGCCGATTCCCGCGCAGCCGATGAGGCAGCCGGTCGGTTCATTCGCGAAAAGCTAAACGATGAGGTTCTTACCCGAGTTCAGCTGCTGAAGCCTATCGCCGATGACCTCGGTCTCACGATGGCTCAGCTTGCCCTCGCTTGGGTGCTTCAGAACAAGAACGTCGCATCGGCAATCGTTGGCGCCAGCCGCCCGGATCAGATTGCCTCGAACATCGCCGCCGCCGGAGTCAAGCTTTCGGCCGACGTGATGGCAAAAATCGACGAGATTACCCTGCCGATTGCAGAAACCGACCCGGCGCTAACCACCGCGCCAGAAACGCGCTTGGTCTAAGCCTTCGCGCGGTTGATTCGCCTGGCCCAGAATGGGCCGATGTAGATGAAGCCGGTGTAGCCCTGAACCAGGGCTGCGCCGGCTTTCATTCGTTCTTGGGAGTCCTCTGGGGTCTCCACTCCCCCAACGGCGATGATTGCGAGCCTGTCGCCGACATGACCCTTCAGCAACTTGAGTACCTCGAGAGATCTGGCCTTGAGTGGCGCTCCAGAAAGCCCACCATCGCCGGCTTTTTCTATTGCCCCAGCTGGAGTTTTGAGGTTCGCGCGTGAAATCGTGGTGTTGGTGGCGATGATTCCGGCGAGCTTCAAGCGAATTGCTAAATCTGCGACGGCAATGACGTCTTCATCGGCCAAATCAGGGGCAATTTTGACCAAAACGGGCTTGGAACTAGATTCGGCTAGAACCGCCCTCAGAATCGGTTCTAGGGCCTCTACCGACTGAAGGGAGCGAAGCCCCGGCGTATTTGGCGACGAAACGTTTACCGCCAGGTAATCGGCCAGCGGAGCGAGCAATTTGGCACTGAATCGGTAGTCTTCGGCGGCCTCTGCGACCGGGGTCGCCTTGCTCTTGCCGATGTTGATGCCGATGATGGGCAAGTTTTTGGGGTTTTTGGCTCGAAGCTTCGTTAGGCGCTCGGCGATCGCAGCCGCTCCGTCGTTGTTGAAGCCCATTCGGTTGACCAAGGCTCGGTCGGCGAGCAGCCTAAACAGCCGAGGCTTTGGGTTACCAGGCTGGGCTAGTGCTGTGACCGTACCGATTTCGACGTGAGAAAAGCCAAGGTCGCCCAATGCTCTGATTGCCAGGGCGTTCTTATCAAAACCGGCGGCAAGACCGAAAGGCCCTTTGAACTTAAGCCCGAAAGCCTCGATGGTCTCGGTTTTAATCGGACGTATACGCACCAAGCTGGTCAAGCCAATTGCGCGGGCAAAACGAATACCGGCAACCACCGCGTGATGAATCGTCTCGGGCTTAAACCGAACGAAGAAAACGCGAAGAATGAGGGAGTAAAACACGGTTCTAGGCTACCCGAAAGGGTTAAAACGAAAGAGCCGACACCCAGAGGGGACCGGCTCTTTCGTTGCTTTAATCTTTAGCTGCAACCGCTGGTTGATCCACAGCCTTCGCAGACGTGGCATGAGCCGGAAGGGCGCATTTTGATTCCACAGCTGAAGCACAGTGGAGCGTCGGACTCTTTGCCCTGGAGCAGGTCGAAGAGCTCGGCCGAGGAGTGAACCTCGCGCTTTGGCTCAACGGTTAGGGTTACCTCGACCGGAGCCGAAACCTCAACGATTGCCTCAACTTCTGCAACTGCTTCCTCAACAACCGGGGTCGAAGCGATCTCGACAACCGGTGGGTAACCGCCAGCTGCGTCCAACGCTGCCGAACGCTCCGAGGCGCTGTGGATTCCCAGAGCGGCGCGGGTCTCGAACGCTAGGTAGTCGAGAGCCAAACGACGGAAGATGTAGTCCATGAGTGACTTCGCCATACGGATGTCGGCATCGTCGGTTAGACCGGCAGGCTCAAAGTTCACGTTGGTGAACTTCTTGACGTAGGTCTCTAGTGGAACACCGTACTGCAGACCGATCGAGATGGCGATCGAGAAGGCGTCCATCACACCGGCCAGGGTCGAACCCTGCTTGCCGAGCTTTAGGAATACCTCGCCGAGCTGACCGTCTGGGTAGCTGCTGGCGGTCATGTATCCCTCAGCGCCACCGACGGTGAACGAGGTGGTCGAAGACGCACGCGACTTAGGAAGGCGCTTGCGAACCGGGTTCGATAGCGAAGTAGGCTCCGCGGCAACGACTGCCTTGTCGGCAACCTTGGCTTTTCCGTCGCTTAGCGGCTGGCCAACCTTGCAGTTGTCGCGGTAGATAGCAAGGGCCTTGAGGCCAAGCTTCCAACCACGGTAGTAGACATCTTCGATCTCTTCTACGGTCGCTGTTTCAGGCATGTTCACGGTCTTCGAGATTGCGCCCGAAAGGAACGGCTGTACGGCAGCCATCATGCGAACGTGACCCATTGGCTCGATCGCACGGATTCCAACGGCGGTGTCGAAGATCGCGTAGTGCTCCTGCTTTAGACCTGGAGCGTCGACAACGTGACCATGCTGGCTGATGTGCTCGACGATTGCCTCGATGGTCTCCTGCGAGTAGCCAAGGCGGTGCAGTGCGAACGGAATCGTCTGGTTGACGATCTGCATCGAACCACCGGTTGAGAGCTTCTTGTACTTCACCAACGAGAAGTCAGGTTCGATACCCGTGGTGTCGCAGTCCATCATGAAGCCGATGGTTCCGGTCGGTGCAAGCAGCGAAGCCTGCGAGTTACGCCAGCCGTTGCGTGAACCAATCTCGGTGTTCATTGCCCACTCGCGGGTTGCTGCCGCGTGAACTTCGGCGTCAATCTGGCTAACCGGAACAACTACCGCGTTGGCTGCCTCGTGCATTGCCATGACTCGGTCGTGACCGGCCTTGTTAGCTGCGTAGCCGTTGTAAGGGCCAACGACTCCGGCTAGTTCTGCCGAGCGACGGTATGAAGCGGCGGTCATCAGCGAGGTGATGCTTCCGGCCAGAGCGAAACCTTCGCGGCTGTCGTAAGGAACACCGATTGCCATTAGTAGCGCACCGAGGTTTGCGTAACCGATGCCCAGTTGGCGGAAGTTGCGAGTGGTCTCGCCAATCTTCTCGGTTGGGAAGTCGGCGAAGCAGATCGAGATGTCCATCGCGGTGAAAATGAGTTCGTTGGCACGCGAGAACTTCTCGGAATCAAACGAGCCGTCTGGGTTCAGGAACTTGAGTAGGTTCAAGCTGGCAAGGTTGCACGACGAGTTGTCGAGGTGCATGTATTCCGAGCAAGGGTTCGAACCGGTGATGCGTCCGGCCTCAGGTGAGGTGTGCCAGTCGTTGATGATGTCGTCGTACTGGATGCCGGGGTCGGCACATTCCCAGGCCGCTACAGAAACCTTGCGGAACAGTTCACGGGCGTCCACTTCTTCGATGACTTCACCGGTGGTGCGGGCGCGAAGACCGAACTTGCCACCGTTCTCGTAAGCCTCCATGAACTCCTTGTTCACACGAACCGAGTTGTTGGCGTTCTGGTACTGAACCGAGTTGATGTCCTTGCCACCGAGCTCCATGTCGAAACCGGCGTCGCGAAGAACACGAATCTTCTTCTCTTCGCTGGCCTTGGTCTCAATGAATTCTTCGATGTCTGGGTGATCGATGTCGAGCACAACCATCTTGGCTGCGCGACGGGTTGCGCCACCAGACTTGATGGTTCCGGCCGAGGCGTCTGCACCGCGCATGAACGAGACTGGGCCAGAAGCCGAGCCGCCCGAGTTCTTCAGGAGCTCCTTCGACGAACGAATGCGTGAGAGGTTCAAACCTGCGCCTGAGCCGCCCTTGAAGATCAGCCCTTCTTCGCGGTACCAGTTGAGAATCGAGTCCATCGAGTCATCGACCGAGAGGATAAAGCAGGCAGATACCTGCTGCGGGCTCTTGGTTCCGACGTTGAACCAGACTGGCGAGTTGAACGCGAATACCTGGTTGAGCAGCATGTGGGTGAGCTCGTGCTCGAAGATGGTGGCATCGTCTTCGGTCGCGAAGTAACCGTGGTCGCGGCCGGCCTGGGTGTAGGTGAGGGCAACCCGGTCGATTAGCTGGCGGAGGCTTGACTCGCGCTCAGAGGTGCCAACGGCGCCACGGAAGTACTTGGTGGTGACGATGGTCGAGGCATTGATGCTCCAGAACTCTGGGAACTCTACACCGCGCTGCTCAAAGATGACCTCGCCCGTCTTCCAGTTGGTCTGAACTACGTCACGGTGATCCCAGTTGACTAGGTCATAGGGGTGCACTCCAGGGGTCGTGTAGATGCGATCGATGGTTAGCCCAGCGCCGTTTCCGGTGTTGTGCTGGGTAAACGTTGACGTATCGGTCATTTTTGTTGCCTTTCTTGGTTACTTTCTAAAGATTTGCTGTTGCTTCGTTGCTTGCTCTCAAGACATTAATTGCCGCCTCGAAGTCATCCAGGGATTCCCAACCCTGATAGACGCTGGCGAAGCGCATGAATGCGACTTCGTCCAGCTTTCGAAGCGGTTCTAGTATTGCTAAACCGATTTCGTTTGCCTCAATCTGCGACGCTCCAGTGGCGCGGACCGTGTTTTCCACGGTCTGAGCAAGCAGTGCTAGATCGGCTTCTTCAACCGGTCTGCCCTGGCAGGCCTTTCGCACACCATTTACGATTTTGCTTCGGCTAAATGGCTCGATAACTCCACTTCGCTTTACCACGGTGAGCGATGCGGTCTCAGCGGTGCTGAAACGCATGCCGCATTCGGGGCACTGGCGCCTTCTTCGGATCGATGATCCGTCGTCGGAGGTTCTCGAATCGGTCACGCGAGAGTCAGGGTGTTTACAGAATGGACAGTGCATTTTGGACCCCTTTCGCTCGCGACTACACAACAAAATTACCCTACATGTGGGCTTTTTTTGTTATGTAGTCCCTATATCTTGTGGTTTAGGGGGTTTTATTGCAAATTTGCCATTTATTCGGCGTGTCGGCGTGTCGCGACCCTAATTTGCACCGCGTCACCGTGCGAGGGCAGGCCTTCTTCATCGGCGAATAGCCTGATTCGCTCGGCGATTTCGGCGAGGGCTGGTTCCGAATAATCGATCACCTGAACGGCCCTTAGAAAGCTGTGGACGCCCAGTCCGGAGCCAAATTTAGCCTGCTGGGACGTCGGCAAGACGTGATTCGAACCGGCCATGTAGTCACCGAGGCTGACCGGAGCAAAAGGACCCAGGAAAATCGCACCAGCATTGCTGATTTCGGCGGCCAGCGCTTTCGGGTCTTCGACCTGAATTTCCAGGTGCTCACTCGCGTAGGCGTTTGCAACAAGGGTTGCCTGTGCGAGGTCATCGACCAAGACAAGAGCCGACTGTTGCCCATCGAACGCTGTCTCGATACGTGGCAGGTGGTGAGCGCGTGGGAGCAATTGAGAAAGCTCCTCGGCGACGCTCTCCAAGAGTTCTTCGGAATCGGTCACCAGAATGCTGGCTGCCGACTCATCGTGTTCGGCCTGACTGATTAGATCGGCAGCGACGAACTTTGGATTAGCGCCAGCATCGGCAATAACCATGATTTCGGTAGCGCCGGCCTCCGAGTCGATTCCGATCACGCCGCGAAGTGCTCGTTTGGCAGCGGTGACCAAGTTGTTTCCGGGTCCGGTCACCAGCACGACGGGTTCCAGGCCAATTGAGTCCACTCCGTAGGCCAGGGCCGCGATCGCGGCCGGCCCACCAATCGCGTAAACCTCTGTGACGCCAAGCAACGCTGCCGTTGCCAAGACGGTTGGGTGTGGGCGGCCAGCGAAGGCCTTTTGACCCGGAGTGACCACCGCGAGGCGCTTGACGCCCGCGACCTGCGCCGGAACAACGTTCATGATGACACTTGAGGGGTAAACCGCTTTGCCGCCTGGCACGTAAAGTCCGACCGAATCAACGGGCGACCAGCGCTGTTGCACCATCGCCCCTGTGCCAAGTGTCACCGAAGTATCTTTTGGCATGTTTGTCTCGGCAACCAGACGCACCCTGGTGATTGCGGTTTCGATTGCCTCGCGCAAGGGAGCCGCGAGTTCGGCTAGAGCTCGGTCAAGCTCCTCTTGACCCACCCGAATGGGCCTGGGGTCGATCTCGTCGAATCTCTGGGCTAGCTCTACCAAGGCCGACTCGCCTAGATCTCTAACCTGATCGATGATCGGGAGCACCGACTTTAGCGAAGTCTCGATGTCGTTTACAGCGCGCGGGAGCAGTTCGGTGACGTCTTTCACCGAAAGCTTGCGACCCCTGAGGTCTAATCTGCGCATCTGTAACCTTCCACTGCTAACCAATTCTAAACTTGTGGTTATGACAAACTTTTCGCTCGAGAGCAATCCAACCGAAGCCCTTAAGGCAACCTTCAGAGGTCACGCCTCCGGAGTCGTTATCGTTACCTTGCTCGACGAGCACAAAAACCCGGTTGGCTTCACGGCCACATCCGTAACCTCACTGGGTGCCACTCCCCCGCTATTTACCTTCAACGTGTCTCAGGGTGCGTCTTCTTGGCCGGCTGTGAGCCTTCGCGGTCACGTGGCAATCCACACTTTGGGGGCAGAGGACGTAGATTTGGCCCGCAAATTGGCTGGCCCAAAAGTGGCTAGGTTCACCGATCAGGACTGGAACCCGGGACCCTTCGGGCTACCGGTCTTCGAAGCGGCCAGCTCGGTTTTGATCGGAAAAATTCGCGACATCCACGATGTCGAGTCAAACGCCGTGGTAATTGTCGACGTCCTCGAAGCGCTACTCGGCGTCGAGAAGGGTGGACTGCTCTACCACCAGCGCAATTTCGTCGGTGTCGGTGAGGTCCTCGACTAGCGAATCGGTAATCGCCTGCTCTGTCATGATGCAGTTCATGCCAAGCAGATGTTTGATCTCGGAAAACAGTTCGTTTGAGACCTTCACTCTGGTCGGCAAAGCGTATGGCTTGGGCTTGGCGCTTCCGGTCAGGTAGATGATCACTTCGCTGGCGCCAAGGTGGGCGGCGAGAATGCCGTTCAAAGCCTGCACCACTCCCCTCGTTGCTTCTTGCTCATCGATGCGGAGTTTCAAGATCGGCGAGTCAAATTCCGTCGTATTTTCGAGCACGGCCAGCGAATATAGATTGATGGTTCTGCCGTCGTCGCGCTCGCTCACGCGCCCGCGCACGCTAACCACCAAGTCATTGGCCAGGGTCGACCCAACTTCGGTGAGAGACTTCCCGCTGAGCATGAACTGGAGCTCCCCGTCGAAGTCCTCGATGGTTACCAGTGAGTAAGGCTTGCCGGAGTTTTTACCAACTCGGTTTTGCACGCCGGTAATTAGACCTGCCAGAGTCACCGTCTCGCCATCCTTGATTTCGGTCTTCTCCTTAGTCAGGAAGGTCCCGATCGAGAAGTCAGAGTTGGAGGCAAGCTGTGATTCGCGGCCACTCAGTGGGTGATCGCTGACATAGAGCCCGAGCATTTCGCGCTCGTAATTCAGCTTGGTCTTCGAGTTCCATTCGTCCAGGTTCGGTACAACGATCTGAATCGGGTCATCCTCGAAGAGGTCACCGAAGAGGTCGCCC
>CAFBNO010000029.1_pt1 | contig 13003 bp, 12 predicted proteins | sample 7269281 | NCBI WGS metagenome assembly CAFBNO01 (sample SAMEA6814098, study PRJEB35770) | freshwater metagenome | biome: Freshwater; feature: Freshwater reservoir; material: water | place: Czech Republic | collected 2017-05-23 | depth 30m m | reverse complement strand
GTTGAAGAGCCGACTAGGCGATTGTGGAGAGTAAGTGCGCTCTGGTCGGTAAGCGATGCCACCTGATCGACGATTACCCTGCGCTGGTCCGCTTCTCCGTTAGCAGTCAACCAGGCCGCACTCGAATAGTTGTCTAGACTCGAACCGTTAGCGGCCAGGAGGACCTCGCAGAGTTCGGTCAAGATTGCTCGTTGCCATTCGTAGAACGGGCGACGTGAGGCGTTGGTCATCAAGAAGACCGAGACGAGCCCCTTCAGTACGGCGATTTCGGCACGCACTTCAACCGGGGTGATGATGTGCGCCGAATAGCGAGAGATTGACGCGCCATTGGCAGCGAGTGTTGCATCGGTGGCACGGCCGACGAACGACCCGATAAACGATGAGGTGAGGTTTTTAAGACGCCCTAGGTCACGACCCGTCGAATCGTAGTGGTCTGGCCAATATTCGTTGGACTGAAGGCGATCGAAGGCCTCCTCGAGCTCCTGACGAGTGACCGTGGAGCCCGCCCAAGCCTGAATTTTGTCAATCAACTCTTCGTGAGTGCTGGGATCGGTGAGGTCGGGGATCTTCACGAATCCAGAGACAATTGCGTCTTCGAAATCGTGCACCGAATAAGCGACATCATCGGCAAAGTCCATGATCTGAGCCTCGACGCATTTTTGGCCCGGAAGCGCACCCTTGCGAACCCAATCGAAAACGGCAGCGTCATCTTCGTAGACTCCGAACTTCACCGAGTGACCGCCACCGAGCTCGGGCTTGCCGTCGATTAGTCGCCAGGGGTACTTGCAGGTCGCATCGAGGCTGGCGCGGGTTAGGTTGAGCCCGAATGACTCGCCGTCTTTGCCGAAAACCTTGGGTTCGATTCGGGTGAGCAGGCGTAGAGTCTGCGCGTTTCCCTCGAAACCACCGATGGATTCGGCCCAGGAGTTCAGGGCGGTCTCGCCGTTGTGGCCAAATGGCGGGTGCCCGAGATCGTGCGAGAGACAGGCCATGTCGACAAGATCCGGATCGGTGCCGAGTTCGAGCGCCATTTCGCGCCCGACCTGAGCTACCTCGAGCGAATGCGTGAGTCGAGTTCTGGCAAAGTCACCGCCGCTGGGGCTGAGCACCTGCGTCTTGGCACCTAGCCTGCGCAGGGCCGATGAATGCAAAACTCGTGCGCGGTCGCGAGCGAACTCGGTTCTTCGCTCTTGACCCGAGCGCGACTCATCGAGAAAGCGATCCTCGTCGGCTAACTCGTAGCCCGTAGGTGTTTCGATCATCCGCCTGAAACCCCCAACTCTGCTTCCTGAAGCATGCTTCGCTGATTGCCAACAAGTTCTTGGCTGTCTAGCCAATTCTCTGGCAGGGCACAGACTTTTGCGCCACCTAGACGACCGCGTGGCCCCTCGGCTTCTTCGCCAGGGTATGGCAGGTCTCGATCCAGCCGAGAAAGAATCTCGTCCATCTGATCGAGCGACTCGACCCGCGATAGGTCGGCTCTGAACTCGCCACCGACCGGATAACCCTTGAAATACCAGGCCACGTGCTTGCGGATGTCTCGGCAGGCGTGATCCTCGTTCTCAAAGAACTCGACCAGTAGCTCGGCGTGGCGCTTGAAAGCATCGGCAACTTCGCCGAGATTTGGCTGAATCGGGTCAATCGCCGAGTTCGAGTTCGGGTTGATCGCATACTCGTCAAAAGCCGCCTGGAGGTCTCCGAAGAGCCAAGGACGCCCGAGACAACCGCGGCCCACCACGACTCCGTCTACGCCGGTCTCACGCATCATTCGGACGGCGTCACCGGCAGACCAGATGTCGCCGTTGCCGAGTACCTGAACATCGGGCAGCGATTCGCGAAGCTTCGCAATGGCGCTCCAGTCGGCGTTGCCCGAGTAGTAGTCGCTCGCCGTGCGTCCGTGCAGCGCAACCGCGGCAACCCCGGCATCGCGAGCGGTTTTGCCGGCATCTAGGTAGGTGAGGTGATCTGCGTCGATGCCTTTTCGCATCTTCACGGTCACCGGAATCTCGCCGGCCGCCTTGACTGCGGCGTTGACAATCGCGTCGAATAGGTCGCGCTTCCAGGGTAGAGCTGCTCCCCCACCCTTTCTGGTCACCTTAGGAACCGGGCAACCGAAGTTGAGATCGATGTGATCGGCTCGGTCTTCGGCAACCAGCATGGTTACGGCTTCGGCGATGGTCTTTGGGTCAACACCGTAGAGCTGGACCGAGCGAATGTCTTCGCTCTCGTGATGACCGACAAGTCGCATCGACTCTTCGGTTCGTTCAACCAGCGCTCGAGAGGTCACCATTTCAGAAACGAACAGGCCGCCACCAAACTCGCGGCATAGCCTGCGAAAAGCGGTATTGGTTATGCCAGCCATCGGCGCCAGGATAACCGGCGTCTTGATGGCTAACTTGCCGTACTGAAGGCTCAGGGCAGCAACCTCTCGGCTAGGTAGCCCTTTAGTCGATCAAGCGAAACGCGCTCCTGAGCCATTGTGTCGCGCTCGCGAATGGTTACGGCTTTGTCTTCTAGTGACTCGAAGTCGACGGTGATGCAGAACGGCGTTCCGATTTCGTCTTGACGTCGGTAGCGGCGACCGATCGCACCCGAATCATCGAAGTCGATGTTCCAGTGGCCACGCAGATCTTGCGCCAACTCGCGGGCTAATGGCGAAAGGTCCTCGTTGCGCGAGAGCGGAAGCACGGCGGCCTTGACCGGAGCTAGGCGGTAGTCGAGGCGCAGAACGGTTCGCACATCGACGCCACCTTTGGTGTTTGGCGCTTCGTCTTCGGAGTATGCGTCCACGAGGAATGCCATCAGTGAGCGGGTGAGACCGGCCGCAGGCTCGATCACATACGGAGTCCAGCGTTCGTTCTTGCCCTGGTCGAAGTACGACAGATCGACACCGGATTCACGGGCGTGAGTGGTCAGGTCGAAGTCGGTTCGGTTAGCAATGCCCTCGAGCTCGCCGAATTCACTGCCCTGGAAACCAAAGCGGTACTCGATGTCGACGGTGCGCTTCGAGTAGTGAGAAAGCTTTTCCTTCGGGTGCTCAAACAGGCGCAGGTTCTCCGGGTTGATCCCGAGGTCGGTGTACCAGTTCATGCGCTGTTCGATCCAGTAGTCGTGCCACTGCTCGTCGGTGCCAGGCTCAACGAAGAACTCCATCTCCATCTGTTCGAACTCGCGAGTTCTGAAGATGAAGTTTCCGGGAGTGATTTCGTTTCTAAACGACTTACCGATCTGGCCGATGCCAAACGGAGGTTTCATGCGGGCAGCGCCTAGGACGTTGGCGAAGTTCACGAAGATGCCCTGTGCCGTCTCTGGGCGAAGGTAGTGAAGACCAGACTCGTCCTCGACAGGTCCTAGGTAGGTCTTGAGGAGGCCGTTGAAAAGCTTTGGCTCGGTCCAGGAATCTTTGCCGCCGCAGTTTGGGCAGGCAATTTCTGCCATAGATGCGGGCGCGCGACCCTTCTTTTCTTCGAAGGCTTCTTCGAGGTGGTCGGCGCGGAATCGCTTGTGGCAACTGGTGCATTCGATCAGCGGGTCGACGAACTCGCGAACGTGGCCCGAGGATTCCCAGACCTTGCGCGGCAGGATCACCGATGAGTCGAGACCGACTACGTCTTCACGACTGTTGACGACCGTGCGCCACCACTGACGTTTGATGTTCTCTTTGAGTTCGACACCTAGGGGCCCGTAGTCCCAAGCCGAGCGGGTTCCACCGTAAATCTCGCCGGCGGGAAAGACGAAGCCTCGACGTTTTGCGAGGGAGATGACTGAATCTAGACGGTTCGGTGTTGCCACTTTGGACTCCATGTCTACACCTCGCTGGATGCGGGGTGTGAACTGCCATTTTACTTGCCAGAACCGCGTTTTGGCTTGTCAACAGCCCCACCGAATCGGCGGTGACGATTGCCGTACTCCTCGATTGCGCGCCAAAGGTGCTCGCGGTTGAAGTCTGGCCATAGGGTTTGGTCGAAGATGAACTCTGCATAGGCCGACTGCCAGAGCAGAAAGTTGCTAGCGCGCTGCTCGCCAGAAGATCTGAGAAACAGATCTACATCCGGCAGATCGGGAGTGCTCAGGTACCGCTGAATGGTCTTCTCGGTCACGCCGCCAGGCTTCAAGCGACCGCTCGCGACGTCCTCGCTAATTCTGTTGACTGCGTCCACGATCTCGACTCGAGAACCGTAGTTGACGCACATGGTCAGCGTTAATGTGCTGTTTTTCGCGGTCAGCTTTTCGGCTGCGCGAAGTTCACTAACCACCGAGCTCCAAAGCTTCGGACGTCGGCCCGACCAGAGGATGCGAACACCCCAGGAGTTAAGGAGATCGCGCCGGCGGCGAAGAACCTCGCGATTGAAACCCATTAGAAACCGGACCTCTTCTGGCGAACGCTTCCAGTTTTCTGTCGAGAAGGCATAGACGGTCAGGTACTTCACGCCAACCTGAATTGCACCTTCGACGACATCGAGAAGCGCCGCTTCGCCGGCCTTGTGGCCCTCGACACGGGTGAGCCCGCGAGCGTTAGCCCAGCGACCATTGCCATCCATCACGATGGCGATATGCGCTGGCACTTCGGTGAATTTAGGTACGTTCGACATGTTGTAGCGATTTTAGCCCGCGCTCGATGTGCCATTGGCTGTAGGCGGCAACAATTCCAGCGGCGTTTGCCCTTGCCGACTCACTCGAAGCATCGGCGACAGCCCAATCGCCTGAAAGTAAGGCGCCCAAAAGGTCGGAGGTGTCTGCGTTCAGAGTGGCAGCGCCAGCGGGTTTGCAGTCTGGGCAGACCACACCGCCCAGTTGCAGAACGAAGGCGCGATGAGGCCCAGGCGTGTTGCAGATCGCGCAATCGCCGAAGTTCGGAGCCCAGCCGGCGACCGACAGCGCGCGCAGTAGGTATGAGTCAAGAATCAGCGAGCTGTCATGCTCGCGCCTAGAAAGCGATCTGAGCCCGCCGAGGAGCAGCAGGTACTGCTGCGGACTTGACACGTCACCCGTCAATTTTTCGGCCGTCTCAACCATCGCAGTGGCCGCCGTGTAGGTTGCGTAGTCGTCGACGATGTCGGCACCAAACGAGTTCAGGGTCTCGACCTGGCTGACCGTGTCGAGGTTTCGACCCTCGAAAAGCTGCACGTCTACGACCATAAACGGTTCTAGTCGCGAACCGAACTTTGAACCCGTCTTGCGAACCCCTTTTGCCACGGCGCGAATCTGCCCGTTGTGGTGCGAAAGCATCGTGACGATTCGGTCGGCTTCGCCTAGCTTGTGCGTGCGCAGCACAACCGCTTCGTCACGATAGAGAGGCATTTAGCTCCGAATTGCTCGGTTGACCGCTGAAATCAGAGCCTTGAGCGACGCGGTGGCGATGTCGCCGTCGATACCAACGCCCCATAGCGTGGTGTCGCCAACTTCGAGTTCGATGTAGGCAGCGGCCTGGGCGTCTCCGCCGGCGCTCAGAGTGTGCTCAACGTAGTCGAGGAGTTTGACCTCTACCGCCAGCTTGCCGAGGACGTCGATGAACGCCGAGATGGGTCCGTTGCCGGTTCCGGTTAGTTCGACTTCGCCAGTGCCGTCGCGAAGAACGACTTCGAGCTTGACCACGCCGTCCATGTCTGACTCGGTGCGCATGCGCTTAAGTTCGAATCGGCCCCACTTATTGCCTTGGTCTGCGTTTGGAAGGTATTCGTCGGTGAAGATCTCCCAGAGCGCCTCGCTGGTAACCTCGCCGCCGACAGTGTCGGTCTTGTTCTGCACGACTCTCGAGAATTCGATCTGCAACTTGCGCGGCAGATCTAGGCTGTGATCGGTCTTGAGTAGGTAGGCCACGCCACCCTTGCCAGACTGCGAGTTCACGCGAATGACAGCCTCGTAGGATCGGCCGACATCCTTCGGGTCAATCGGTAGGTAAGGAACAGCCCAGACGAGGTCGTCTACCGAAACTCCCTTTTCGTCGGCCTCTTTGTGCATCTGTTCGAAGCCCTTTTTGATCGCGTCCTGGTGTGAGCCAGAGAACGCGGTGTAAACGAGGTCGCCGCCATACGGGCTGCGCTCGTGGACGGGTAGTTGGTTGCAGTATTCGACGGTGCGCTTTATTTCGTCCAGGTTGCTGAAGTCGATGTGTGGGTCGATGCCCTGACTGAACAGGTTCAGGCCGAGGGTGACCAAGTCGACGTTTCCGGTGCGCTCGCCGTTGCCGAACAGGCAACCCTCGATGCGATCGGCACCAGCCATGTAGCCAAGTTCGGCCGCGGCCACGCCGGTTCCTCTGTCGTTATGCGGGTGCAGTGAAAGCAGGACGCTGTCGCGACGGGCCAGTCTTCGACTCATCCATTCGATCGAGTCGGCATAGACGTTCGGTGTGGCCATTTCAACGGTCGCTGGGAGGTTGATCACCATTTTGCGCTCGGGCGTCGGTGCGATGATCTCGATCACCTTATTGCAAACCTCAAGCGCATACTCGAGCTCGGTGCCGGTGTAGCTCTCGGGCGAGTACTCGTAGAACACCTGTGTTCCTGGCACGGTTGATTCGAGTTCTAGGCACTTGACGGCGGCATTTAGGGCGATAGCCGTGATTCCCTCTTTGTCTTGACCAAAAACCACGCGGCGCTGTAGCACCGAAGTTGAGTTGTAGAAGTGCACGATGGCTTTTTTTGAGCCGCGAATCGAATCGTAGGTTCGCTCGATTAGGTGATCTCTCGCCTGAGTTAGCACCTGGATCGTGACGTCCTCGGGGATGTGCCCACCGTCAATCAGTTCGCGAACGAAATCGAAGTCGGTCTGGCTAGCACTCGGGAACCCAACTTCGATCTCCTTGTAGCCCATTTTCACGAGCAACTGGAACATCTTGAGCTTGCGCTCAGGGCTCATCGGGTCGATAAGGGCCTGGTTGCCGTCACGGAGGTCAACAGCGCACCAGCGTGGGGCCTGAGTTATTCGCTTGGTTGGCCAGGTTCGGTCTGGCAGCTCGACCACGATTTGCTCGTGGAAAGGCTGGTACTTATGCACCGGCATCTTGGAAGGTTTTTGGGTGTTGTCCATTTGTTAGCTCCTGGTTATGAAGTGTGATTCAGCCGCAGATAAGCACCGCAACGAGGGGGCCGGTTTAGGCCTCGCCGCGGCCGCTAAGCAGGAGCTCGTAGGACACCCCTTTAGGTTAGCCCTTAGAAACCGAGTTTGCCAAGTTGCTTTGGGTCACGTTGCCACTCCTTGGCAACCTTGACCCGTAAGCCGAGAAAGACCTTCTTGCCGATGAGGGCCTCGATCTCTTTGCGCGAAACCGCACCAACCTCGCGCAGTCTCGAGCCACCCTTGCCGATGATGATTCCCTTTTGCGAGTCGCGCTCGACCCAAATATTGGCGTGAATATCGGTCATCGTGCCGTCTTCGCGTTCGTTGATCTCGTCGATCGTAACCGCAATGGAGTGTGGCAATTCATCGTGGACGCCTTCTAGCGCGGATTCACGGATCAACTCGCAGATTCGCGACTCAATCGATTCATCGGTCACGGTGTCGGTTGGGTAGAGCGCTGGTGATTCCGGCAATAGACCGAAGAAAACCCCAATGAGGTCGTCAAGTTGCCGATTGGCTAGCGCTGAAACCGGCACGATTGCGTGCCAATCGCGAAGCTCCGAAACCTCCTGGAGCTTGGCGGCAAGTTGATCGCGACTGACCAGCTCGGTTTTGGTGATGACAGCAACCAACTTCGCGCGCCTGAAACCGTTCAACTGCTCGTTGATAAACGCGTCTCCCGGGCCAATCTTTTCGTTCGCGGGAACACAGAAACCGATCACGTCTACGCCGGAGAGAGTCGAGGCGACCAGGTCGTTGAGGCGCTCGCCGAGGAGGGTGCGCGGGCGGTGCAGACCGGGGGTGTCAACCAAGACGATTTGACCCTCTGGCCTATTTACGATTCCGCGAATCGCTCGACGCGTGGTTTGAGGCTTGGCGCTGGTGATTGCCACCTTTTCGCCAACCAGTGCATTGGTTAGGGTCGATTTACCGACATTTGGTCTACCTACAAACGATGCGAAACCGCTGCGAAAGGTCATTCGAAAGCCTCCTGAGACTCGCTAAGTGGTGCGCTAGCCCGAACCAAGACGGTAATCAGGCGTTTACGGCGACCCTCGATGCGATCTGCGGTAAAAATTAGCCCGCTGTAGGTGACCGAGTCACCCTTGCGCGGAATTCGTTCGAGCTCTTTGGTGAGTAATCCGCCGACGCTGTCGACGTCCTCGTCCTCGAGTTCGATTTCAAAATGCTCGCCGAGGTCAAAAAGCGGACATCGCGCCGAGACGCTGAAGAGTCCAGGTTCAACTTCTTCGATATCCGGCAACTCACGGTCGTATTCATCGGCGATCTCGCCAACGATCTCCTCGATCACGTCTTCCATGGTTGCCAAACCAGCGACTCCCCCGTATTCGTCGATGATGATCGCCATGTGAGTAGCCGAAAGCTGCATTTCACGAAGCAGATCGTCGACCGGCTTCGACTCGGGAGCAAAGATCGGTTTGCGAGCAACCTTCAGGGCGGTCTTGCCGGCAAGTTCCTTGCGATACATGAGCGAGGCGACGTCTTTTAGGTAGAGGACGCCGACAACATCGTCGATGTTCTTACCGATAACCGGAAGCCTCGAATAGCCCCGTTCGAGAAAAAGCTTCATGGCCTTCTCCAGGGTTTCGTCGGCTTCGATGACAGCCATGTCGATTCGAGGAACCATGACCTCGCGAACGATGGTTTCGCCAAACTCCTCAACCGAGTCGAGAAGTTCTTGCTCGAACTCCTCAGGTTCCTCGGTCTTGGGTAGCGATAGCGGAGTGAAAATGCGGGTCAGTGAGTTGACCAGGGGCCTGAGACTTTTAGCGAGCCAGAGACCGAACGCGCGATGACCGGCCACTTTTGCCAACAGCTGGGAGCTGAGGAGCAGAAGAACCATTAGCCCGAATGCGATCAGTGCGCTCCACCACCAACGCAAACCAAGCGGGCTGATTGATTGACCGAGGACGACCCCAAAGAGTCCGGTTAGAGTCAGGCGCACGAAGCCGAGCACCTCAGGTCGATTCATCGCCGCCGAAACTATGGTGAAAATCACGGTGAGAACGGCTAGAGCCGATGCCACCCAGAGCGCTACCGCGAGCATTTAGCTCTCCGACGCGTAGAAGCGGGTCAGAATGTCTGCCTGCAGTTCGAACATGACGCGATGTTCTTCGGGTTCGGCGTGGTCGAAGCCGAGCAAGTGCAAGATACCGTGCGCGGTCAGCAACAACATCTCGTTGATCGGCTCGTGGCCGGCGGTGGCCGCTTGTGCGACAGCGACACTCGGGCAAACCACGATAGAGCCAAGCTGGCCCAGGCTCAGGTCGTTGTCTGCGCCGGGGTGGAGTTCATCCATAGGAAAACTCAGGACGTCGGTTGGGCCCGGTTCGTCCATGAACTTGATGTGCAACTCGGTCATCGGCTCTTCGTCGACGAACAGGATTTCTAGCTCGGATTCGGGGTGAATCCTCATCGACTCAAGCGCGAAATCGGCGAGCCTAAGAACGCGCGCTTCGTCGAGCGAGATGGAGGATTCATTGCGAATTTCGATGCTCATTTTGCGCTCTTCTTGGCTAGCAGTTTTTCTTCGTAGCGCGAGTAGGCGTCCACGATTTTGGCAACCAGCGAGTGGCGCACAACATCGTCGGAGGTGAGGGTCGCGAAGTGCATGTCTTCGACCTCGGCAAGCACCTGAAGAGCGGTTCTAAGGCCGCTGGTGCCGGCTGGGAGGTCGATCTGGGTGATATCGCCCGTGATGATCATCTTCGAATTGAAACCGAGCCTGGTGAGAAACATCTTCATCTGCTCGGGAGTGGTGTTTTGCGCCTCGTCGAGGATTATGAACGAGTCGTTTAGCGTGCGTCCGCGCATGTAGGCCAGAGGTGCGACCTCGATGGTTCCCGATGCCATCAGTTTTGGCACGGCATCTGGTTCAAGCATCTCGTGCAGCGCGTCGAAAAGCGGTCGAAGATAAGGGTCGATCTTGTCGTTCAGGGTGCCGGGTAAGAAACCGAGGCGCTCGCCGGCCTCAACAGCGGGCCTGGTCAGGATGATTCGAGAAACCTCTTTGCGCTGGAGTGCCTGAACGGCCTTTGCCATCGCAAGGTAGGTCTTGCCGGTGCCGGCCGGGCCGATGCCGAAGACGATGGTGTGCTGGTCGATTGCGTCAACATAGGTCTTTTGACCCAGGGTCTTGGGGCGAATACTCTTGCCGCGAGACGAGAGGATGCTCTGACTTAGAATGTCGGCTGGCTTCGATTCGGAGTCGCCGGCGAGCATGCGCGCAGCGCGACGAAAGTCTTCAGGGCTGAGCAATTGGCCACGTTTGACGAGTTCGGCCATCTGATCGAGTAGTTTCCGCGCGATGGCAACCTGGTGGCTGGGGCCCGAAAGCTTCACTTGGTCACCGCGGGCGGAAACCTGGACCTCCGGGTACTGTGCCTCGAATTCCTTGAGCAGGGCGTCGCCCGGGCCGAAAAGGTCGCTCGACTCGGAAACCCGAATCTCTACGCTCGATTGCTCGATCACGCTTTAGCCGGCTGGGTCGAGGTGATGTGTCCGTGCGCGTGAAAGACGGTTTGGCCAGCTAGTTCACCGGTGTTGAAGGTGAATCTGAAGTGCCCTGTGGTTTGCTCCGAGGCAATTCGGCTACCTAGCTGCATCAGATCGACTAGCGCTTCTGGGTCATTTGCCGAAAGCTCAGCGATGTTCGAGTGATGTTCGCGAGGAATGACGAGGATGTGGACGACTTGACGAGGGGCAACGTCTCTAAAAGCCATTGAACGAGCGGACTCGCCAACTATGGTCGCTGGAATCGTGCCAGCTACTATTTTGCAAAAAATGCAGTCGATCAAATGTTCCTCCGCTACCAAATCTAGCCCCAAAGCCCGTTTCTGCCAGCCAAAAAAGCAAGCGCGGCCATACCAGCGGTCGAAGTGCGCAGGATGCCCTCGCCCAGGTGTACCCGCACGCCACCCGCGGACTCAAAAAGTTCGAGCTCGTGCTCAGAGATCCCACCTTCTGGCCCGACCACGAGTTCGATGTGCCCCTCAGCGGGAGCAGTCCAATCGACAATTGACAACTTCGCAGTGGGGTCGAGGATTAGGTAGTTCTCGTTCATGCTGGCGGCAAGTGCTTTGGTGCCGACAGGCTCCGAAACAATAGGGAAAAGCGGCCTGGTGGCTTGCTTGGCGGCCTCCGCGGTGATTGTCGTCCAGCGTTCTACGCCTTTGGCCGACTTGGCTGCGTCCCAGCGCGAGACCGACCGCTCGGCCTGCCAGGGTGTGATGCGCGATACGCCTAGCTCGGTAGCCGCCTGGATAGCGAGTTCGTCTCGGTCGCCCTTGGCAAGCGCCTGCACCAAACCAAAGGAAAGTGCCGGTGTAACCAGTTTTTCGACGCTGTCGATTCGAACCTCGAGCGATTTTGGCGAAACTGCAACCACCACGCCTCGGGAGTGAGTGTCTTTGCCGTTGGTCAGCTGGATCGCTTCGCCGACGCGCATCCGTCGAACACTGGCGGCGTGATGCCCCTCTGCCCCCTCAAGGTTGACCACTGCACCGACATCGAGCGAGCCGTCAAAGCGAAAAAGTGGTTCGACCATCAGCGACGCTTACCGAATATTCCGTGCGATTGCTTTTGCAGCTGCGGGTGCTCGCCCTTGCGAAGCTTGGCAAGCTGCCGCAGTAGCTCTTTTTGCTTGGTGTCGAGTTTCGATGGGGTGTTCACCTGAATCGAAACGCGCAGGTCTCCGCGGCCGTTGCTGCGCAGCTTGTGCGAACCCTTGTTCTTGATGGTCACGACGTCACCGGTGGCAACTCCCGGCGCAATCTCGACGTTGATTGGGCCATCGAAGGTATCGATCTGCACCTGAGCGCCAAGCGCCGCATCGTGCAGCGGAACCTCTAGGACGCAGGTTAGGTCGTCACCGTTGCGACCAAAGATGTCGTCGGGCTTTACCGCAATATCGATGTAGATGTCACCGTTAGGGCCACCGGCAAAGCCGATCTCGCCCTGGCCGGCCAGTTGCAGGCGTAGACCGTCTTCGACGCCCGCAGGAATGTTGAGTTCTAGAGTTCTTGCTGCTCGAACTCGACCCTGCCCGCGGCAGTCGATGCAAGGCGAGGGAATGCTCTGGCCGAAGCCTCGGCAGGAGGTGCACGGCGTGCTGGTCATCACGTTGCCGAGAAGTGATCGAACTTGGCGTTGAACCTGCCCAGCGCCGCGGCAAACGTCGCAGGTCTGCATGCTCGTGCCCGGCTGGCAGCATGAACCCTGGCAGGTGCCACAGACCACGGCGGTGTCGATGTCCACGTTCTTGCTGAGACCAAAGACCGCCTCGCGCAAAGTTAGGTCGATGCGAATCAGGGCGTCCTGGCCGCGTTCTTGACGCGATCGAGGACCCCTCTGGCCGCCGCCACCGAAGAAGGTGTCGAAGATGTCACCAAAGCCGAAACCGGCGTCGAACGCGCCAGATCCAGAGCCACCCCTGTCGTATTGCGAGCGAGACTCGGGGTTAGAAAGAACATCGTAGGCATGGGTGATGTTCTTGAACCGCTCGGCCGCTGCCGGGTCTGGGTTCATATCTGGGTGCAGCTCACGAGCAAGCTTGCGAAACGCCTTCTTGATCTCGTCGGTCGTAGCATTGCGCGAAACTCCGAGCGCCTCGTAGTGGTCGCTCATTTACGCTCCTAGTGCTTTGGTCAGGTAACGGGCTATGGCTCGCACGGCCGCGATGTTTGCCGAGTAGTCCATTCGCGTCGGACCGATAACGCCGACCTTGGCGATCTCAGAGCCTTGGTTCTCGTAGCTACCTACTACTACAGAGGTCTCGGTCAGGCCCTCGAACGGGTTTTCGCGACCGATGCTAAGCGCAATGCCGTTGGCATCGGCCTCGAGTTCGCTAAAGAGTTTTAGAAGCACGACCTGCTCCTCGATCGTTTCGAGCAGCGGGCTGATGTTGCGTTGAAAATCGCCT
>CAFBNO010000028.1_pt1 | contig 13144 bp, 13 predicted proteins | sample 7269281 | NCBI WGS metagenome assembly CAFBNO01 (sample SAMEA6814098, study PRJEB35770) | freshwater metagenome | biome: Freshwater; feature: Freshwater reservoir; material: water | place: Czech Republic | collected 2017-05-23 | depth 30m m | reverse complement strand
TCGAGGGCGTCACCCTGAACGGCCAAACCCTGACCCGCAAGAAGAACGGGATCATTAAGCTCCAACTTGTGCTTGCTACGGTGTGACCAGTTCTTCAGGTAAGCCATCTGCACACCGGTCGTGCTGTCTACGCGATCAGCCGCGAGGATCAGTGAGGCCAGAAGTGGCGCCTCGAGCCAGGTGCCGCTGTAATCACTGGCAATCTTCTCGCGCACGACGTCAACGCGCTCGCCGTTGAATGGCTGAAAGTAGCGAGAGTCGATGCAAAAACTCTGGGTGAAGTAGCCGGCAGCGGGAGTTAGGGAATTCAGGTGCGAGATCGCATCGACCAATTCTGAGTGGTTGGCTGTTTCGCCATCTAGAGCGATCCAGGTGTCACCGAAGACCTTCGAGTAGCTTGCCGAATCGAGACTGGTCACGTGCATGCCCAAAGTCTTCATTGCCTGGGCGACTCTCGTGGTGCCCGTAAACAGGTCAAGGCCCGTGCTTGCGCCACTAGCCTCGACGAGTTTGGTAAGCAGAGGCACGAGTGTGCGTTTGGACCCCAGGTACTTAATCACGAGAACAATCTTCGCCCATTGCTCTTCTAGACTTGAACAAATGTCTGAAGATCTTGGTGCCGCCGCGCAATACGCTCTAGAGCACGCCAAGAGCGCTCTGGCTGGTAAAGCGCTCGCCGTGCTAACCGGTGCCGGCATCTCAACCGATTCGGGAATTCCCGACTACCGGGGTCTTGGCAAGGTCGCGCGGCATCCGATGACCTACGACGCATTCATGGGCTCTGGTGAAGGAAGAGTGCGATACTGGGCCAGATCCTTTGTCGGCTGGAGCCGAATATCCGACGCGCAACCAAATCAGGGACACTACGCGCTCGCCGAGGCCGAAAAGGCCGGACGAATCGACCAATTGATCACTCAAAACGTTGACCAACTTCACCAGCGCGCGGGTTCCCAGAAGGTTATCGACCTCCACGGTCGGCTGGATCTGGTGAAATGTATGGCTTGTGGCTTCGGTTTTTCACGAATCGAGATGGATGAGCTACTCCAATCGATGAATCCTTCGATAAGCAAAGATCTAAACATTGAGTTCAGCCCGGACGGCGATGCCGAAATCGAAGCGGTGGCTGGTTTTGTGGTGCCCGGTTGCCCAAAGTGCGGAGGAATTCTGAAGCCGGACGTGGTCTTCTTTGGCGAAAACGTACCGCTAGAGCGGGTTGAACGCTCGGTGGCCGCGATTGAAAAGGCCGAGGTGCTCTTGATAGTCGGCACCTCCCTCGCCGTGAACAGCGGTTTCCGGTTCGCTCGCCAGGCCGCAAAGGCCGAAAAACCGATAATTGTCATCAACGTCGGGCCAACTAAGGCCGATGTGCTTGCCACGGTGAAGCTGGAGGTGAATAGCTCGGTTGTCCTCCCCCTGCTCTTCTCGTGACCACTACATACATTGGCCTCTTCAGGCACGGTCAAACCGACTGGAACATTGATTTCAGACTCCAGGGCACCAGTGACATACCAATGAACGAAACTGGGCTGGAACAGGTCAAAACAGCCACACGGGCGCTTGCGAGCGACTGGGAGGTGGCAATCACCTCTCCGCTTGGAAGAGCCGTTCAAACCGCTCAGATCGCCACAGAATATTTAGGCCTGCAGACTGCTCTAGTCGAGCCACTGCTGCTCGAAAGAAGTTTCGGTGATGCCGAGGGAATGCTCTACGAGGATTGGCGCGAGCTTCTGGCTCAGGCGGCCGTACCCGGTTGCGAAAGCATCGCCGATCTTGAAACGCGCTGCCACCGCCTGCTTGAAAAACTCGTTCTAGAACACGAGGGCAAACGCGTCCTGGCCGTCTCTCACGGTGCGCTGATTCGCAAGGTTTTGAACCTGGTATCGAAGAACGAGTTCCCTCGAGAGGGCGAGCGGCTCGGTAACGCTTCGCTTTCGGTAATAGCCTTCGATGGTTCGCACTGGCGAATCGAAGATTATCGGCCGCACACCCGCGTTTAGAGGCTTTGAATCAGCTTTAGCAGACTCGATGCCGAGTCGTCCCAGTTGTATTTGCTCGCTTGGGCCCGAAGTCTTTTTGCGCTGATCGGCTTGGTTGCCAGGGTTGCGAGCTTGGCAGCAAAATCCTCTGGCGAATTTGGATCGAAGAAGACTCCCGCTGGGCCGGCAACCTCGTGGAAGATCGCTATGTCGCTGACCAAAACTGGAACGCCTCGCTCCATTGCTTCGACCAGCGGAATTCCGAAACCTTCGTCGAGGGACGCGCTCACCAGTGCCGTCGCCGAATCCAAGAGTGCGTGGTACTCCTCGTCTGTTACGCCGTTGTGAAAGATTACCTTCGCGCCATGAGTAGCCGCCAGGGCTTCAAGCTCGGTTTGTCGTGTTGGAGCGACCCGACTGAGCAGGTGGAGTTTGTATTCGGGATTGAGACCCGCTCCCCTGATAAGCGTTTCGACATTTTTGTATGACATGAAGGTACCCATATAGACCAGGCTCTTTTCGACCCGCTCGCGCTTTGGTAACCCCAAGACCCGTTCGGGAGCGTTGTAGACCACCGCTACCGACTTCTTGGTGAGGCGATTCGCGCGAATTTCGTCGGCTGTCGTTGCGGAAACAGCGACAACGGCATCGCTGCCCGCTAGCAATATTCGCTCGGGCAGGAAGGTCAGGTGAAATGGTCGCCACAATAGACGCACTAGGAACGGCAGGTTCGCGGGAGGTTTGGGATGGCGGTAATAAATCAGATCGTGAATCGTCAAAACCAATTTGAAGTTTCTCCCCAGACTACCGATGGTTTGCATCGGTGAAAAAACTACCTTCGGATGATGTTTTCTAAGCCTTAGAGACGTCAGCGGTTCTAGCGCAGAGGTCGGTGAGTGGAGTTTGACCCACTTCGTACCACCCGGCAAACTCTCGAGCTGCGCCTCATCGCTGATGATTGCGGTCAGGTCGACCTGCCTGGCCAGAGCCGAATAAAGGTTGGCCGAGAATCGGCTGATTCCATCGTGGATACCGGGGCGAATGTAGCGGGCATCGAAAAAGATCTCGGAGTGGTTCACTTTGACGCCTTCAGAAACTTGCGGATCTCGGTGACGGCGGCTTCGCTTGCCTCGTAATGAATCAGATGCCCGACTTTTGGAATCACGACGAGTTGGGCGTTTGGCAGTTTCGCAGACACCTCGGTCTGCTGTATCACGCTCGTGATGTCGTCCTTTTCGCCAGCGATCATCAGGGTTCGGTTGAGGATTCTCGGTGCGTATTCCTCCACGCAGTGTTGGACCGAGGCGAGGTAGCTTTCGTACATCACGGCCTTCGATGCGTAGTTCTTCATGGTGGTGTGATGCTGTCGGTGAATCCAAGCGCGCAGAGCGCGATCGTGAGACTTGGACATCACCGAACTGACAAACTGCAAAATCGGCCAGCTATCGACAAAGAAGCGACTGCCGCGCTCGGGCAGTTTGCTCGTAAACCAAAAGAAGCCGGAGGTGAGTGTCGAGATAAACCTCCGCGGCCCTTGCAGGCTCGGTTTAGAAACCGGGTTGATCAGCACAACCTCTGCCATGTCGTTGGCCTGCGCAGCCGCGTGAGCGGCGACGATCATGGTGCCGAAGGAGTGACCGAGCACGGTGGGTTTGCTCGGCAACTTCAGCCCGGCGATGAATTTACCCAAAAACGAAGAATAGGTCTCTAGGTCGTGAGGAGTTGTGGCCGGTTGCGACGCTCCGTAACCCGGAATGTCTGGCGCGATGCAGTCAAAGTCCTCTAGCTGCCCGATGATTGCGTGGAGGCCGTCGTGGGCCCCGCGGAAGCCGTGAACGAACACTATGGTGCCGTTGGATTTTGATTTGGCCGGGTATGTCCAGTACGCAATCGAGGATCCGTCGATGACGATTTCGTTCCGCACACCTCGGGCTTGAGCCTTCGCAAATATTTGTGCTGGTAAAACTGACATGTTCACAGCCTAAACCGAGAAATATTTCGCTTCGGGGTGGTGCAAAATCATGGCGTCTGTCGACTGCTCCGGGTGAAGCTGCAGCTCTTCACTGAGAGTCACCCCGATCAGCTCGGGCTTTAGCAACTCGACCAGCTTTATGCGGTCCTCGAGGTTTGGGCAGGCCGGGTAGCCGAAAGAGTAGCGTGCGCCGCGGTACTTGAGGTCGAACATTCCCTCAACCGAAAGCGGGTCTTCTGCACTAAAGCCAAGCTCTTCGCGAACTCGCGTGTGCCAGAACTCGGCAAGCGCCTCGGTCAACTGAACCGAAAGCCCGTGCAGTTCGAGATAGTCGCGGTATTGGTTGGCCGCGTAAATCTCGTTCGCCGCCTCCGAGATGCGGTTACCCATGGTGACTAGTTGGAATGGCACAACGTCGATGATCCCAGACTCCTTCGAGTGAACGAAGTCGCTTAGGCACAGGTGCCGATCGCGTCTTTGACGCGGAAAACTGAACCGCAGTCGCTCGGTGTGATCCTCATTCAAAATGACCAGGTCGTCACCTTCGCTATAGGCCGGGAAGTAGCCGTAGACAACAGCGGCTTCGAGTAGGCCCTCGGTTTGAATCTTTTCTAGCCAGCGGCGAAGTCGCGGTCTACCCTCGGTCTCAACGAGTTCTTCGTAACTTGCGCCGTCCTCTGCACGCGAAGGCTTGAGGCCCCACTGCCCCATGAATGTGGCACGTTCGTCAAGGAATGTTGCGTAGTCGCGAAGCGGAATTCCCTTGATGACTCGGGTACCCCAGAATGGTGGCGTCGGCACCCGGTTGTCGCTGGCGACGTCGGATCGAGACGGCATCGACTCTGGCTCGGTGACAACGAGGCGGTTGTTGTTCTTAACCAAGCGCTTTTTCAGTTCGGGTAATTCGACGTCCTCGCCACGCTGCTTTCGAACCAGCAGATCCATCAGCTTCAAACCTTCGAAAGCGTCTCTCGCATAGCGCACTTCACCGTCGAAGATTTCGGCGAGGTCCTGCTCGACGAACGCGCGGGTCAGAGCAGCTCCCCCGAGAATGACAGGCCAGCGCTTGGCAACCCCGCGCAGGTTCATCTCTTCGAGGTTTTCGCGCATGATCAGGGTTGACTTCACCAGCAGGCCACTCATACCGATCACGTCAACGTTGTGCTCTTCGGCAGCCGTCAGAATTTCACTCACGGTTTTCTTGATACCTATGTTGACGGTGTCGAAGCCGTTGTTGCTCAGGATGATGTCGACCAGGTTTTTACCGATATCGTGGACGTCGCCTCGAACCGTGGCGAGCAAAATTTTACCCTTTCCGGCGTCGTCCGATTTCTCGATGTGCGGCTCGAGGTGGGCAACGGCCGCCTTCATGACCTCGGCTGATTGCAACACGAACGGAAGCTGCATTTCGCCGCGACCGAAGAGTTCGCCAACTTCCTTCATGCCCTCGAGTAGGTGCAGGTTGATGATGTCCAGCGCGGTCATGGTGATTAACGCTTCGTCGAGGTCTGCCTCGAGCCCCTTGCGTTCGCCGTCGATAATGCGCCGCTGAAGTCGCTGCTCGAGCGGCATCGCAGCAAGTTCGGCGGAGCGAGATTGACGCATAGCCGCGCTGTCAACGCCAGAGAACAGGTCTAGCAACTGGGTTAGCGGGTCGAAGGTCACCGTGCCTTCGGCGTCGTATTCGCGACGGTCATAAATCATGTCGAGGGCAGCGTCTTTTTGCGCTTGAGGAATCTGTGAAAGCGGCATGATTCTGGCCGCGTGCACGATCGCCGAGGTTAGGCCGGCGTTTACGCACTCGTGCAAGAAAACCGAGTTCAACACGTGCCTCGCAGCCGGGTTTAGACCAAACGAAATGTTCGAAATGCCAAGGGTCGACTGAACGCCCGGGAACTCCTCGTGGAGGCGGCGAATCGCGGCAATGGTTTCGATGCCGTCACGGCGAGTTTCGTCTTGACCCGTTGCGATCGGGAACGTGAGGGTGTCGACAGTGATGTCTGCGATACGCATACCCCAGTTGCCGGTCAGGTCTTCGATCAGACGCTTGGCGATTTCAAACTTGTGATCGGCGGTTCGAGCCTGCCCGGTTTCGTCGATGGTTAGGGCGACCACCGCTGCGCCGTGTTCCTTTACGATCGGCATGATTCGGGCAAATCTCGAGGTTGGGCCGTCGCCGTCCTCGTAGTTAACCGAGTTGATCATCGCGCGACCACCGGTGCATTCGAGGCCAGCCTCCAAGACGGCCGGTTCGGTCGAGTCGAGGACGAGAGGCAAAGTGGTGGCGGTAACCAGGCGAGAGATCAGCTCGCGAGCGTCACGGACACCATCGCGACCGACATAATCTACGCAAACGTCGAGCGCGTGGGCTCCCTCACGGGTTTGCGATTTAGCGATCTCTAGGCACTCGTCCCAGTTTTCGGCGAGCATCGCCGCCTTGAACGCCTTTGAACCATTGGCGTTGGTTCGCTCACCGATCGATAGGTAGGTCATGGTTTGGTCGAACGGCTGGTGCTGGTAGAGGCTCGAAAGCCCCGGTTCGTCAACCAGCTGCGGGCGCTTCGGAGTCAGGTTCTTGACGGCATCGGCTACGGCTCGAATGTGCTCGGGAGTGGTGCCGCAGCAGCCACCGACCAGACCGGCACCGTATTCGCTAACAAATTGCACCTGCGCCTGGGCAAGTTCTTCGGCGGTCAGCGGGTAGTAAGCGCCGTCACCAGCGAGTATCGGTAACCCCGCGTTCGGCATGACGACCAGCGGAAGATCCGAAAACTTAGCCAGGTAGCGAAGGTGTTCGCTCATCTCAGTAGGGCCGGTCGCGCAGTTCAGCCCTATAGCCGAAATGCCGAGTGCCTGAAGCGTGGTCAGGGCAGCCCCGATTTCACTTCCCATGAGCATGGTGCCGGTGGTTTCGATGGTCACCGAGACGATGATCGGAAGTTTGGTAGCGAGCTTGGTCATCGCTCGTTTTGCGCCAATAACAGCGCTCTTGGCCTGCAGGAGGTCTTGCGAGGTTTCGATCAGAACGGCATCCGAGCCACCGCGAATCAGACCCTCGACCTGCTCCTGGTAGGCGTCGCGCAGAACCGCGAAGGTTGCGTGGCCGAGGCTAGGAAGTTTGGTGCCCGGTCCGACCGAGCCGAGAACCCAGCGTCCCGGGTATTCATCGGCAACTTCGCGAGCCAATTTAGCTCCGGCCTCGGCGAGTTCGCCGATCCTCGACTCGATGCCGTATTCGGCCAGGTTTGCCAGGTTCGCGCCGAAGGTGTTGGTCTCGATCGCCTCTGCACCGGAATCAAGATAGCGCCGGTGAATCGACTTGATAATGTCTGGCCGGGTGACGTTTAGAACCTCGTTGCAACCCTCGAGTTGCTGAAAGTCGTCAAGGCTCGGGGCGGCCTCCTGAATCATGGTTCCCATGGCGCCGTCAGCGACTACCACTCGGGTCGATATAGCCTCGAGTAGTGCCTGCGCGCGGGGGGTAAACATACCGTCCAATTCTAAACTGCGCGGTTGAAATAGAATGACTTGATGATTGCCGAACTAATGACGAAGAGCGAACCGACGCTTTCGTTCGAATTCTTCCCGCCAAAAGACGAATCTGGCGAGGCAGCTCTCTGGAGTTCGTTCGACTCGCTACTCGAACTCTCCCCCGACTTCGTCTCGGTGACCTATGGCGCCGGTGGTTCGAATCAGGCAAAATCTCTCGCAGTTCTTACCAAGATGGCAGCTCGAATTCCCACCATCGGCCACCTAACCTGCGTGGGCGCGACCTTTCCCTCCACTCGAGCGACAATCGGAGCCTTCGAGGACGCCGGTGTTGCCGCGATTCTGGCAATCCGAGGGGACGCCCCAAGAGACAACCCGGACGCGCTCTCCCAAGGCGAGCTAAAAACGGCACTCGAATTGGTCGAACAGGTCACCGCTCACTCCGAGATGGAGGTTGGCGTTGCCGCGTTCCCAGAACTTCACCCCGAGTCGCCCTCGCTTGCGCACGATGTAAAGGTTTTGAAGCTCAAGCAGGAGGCCGGCGCGAAATACGCTTTCACCCAGCTTTTCTTCCACGTCGAGGCTTACACCGCTCTGGTTGCCGCGGCTCGCGCAGCCGACGTGACGATTCCGATCATTCCCGGTGTCATGCCGATTGGCAACGTCAAGGGCGTGCTGAGGATGGCTGAACTCAGCGGCGCCTCGGTGCCTCAGGAGCTGCTTATTCGTCTAGAAGGTGCCACCGATGATGAAAATGCCAAAGACATCGGAATGGCCTTCTCCATCGAGTTCGCAAAAGCCCTCCTGGCGGCCGGTGCGCCCGGTTTGCACATCTTTTCGCTCAACCACCACCGAGCGGCAGAAGAACTCGCTAGAGGCGCATTCTCGCGCCTTTCGCGCTAATGTCCTCGCTCGCTTGTAGTCTGCAATCGTGAACGACACCTTATTTGAACCAGAGTTGCCCGAGTGGGGCAAAAGCATCGCAGTATTCGACCTCGAAACGACCGGTCTCGACCTGGCCGAGGCTCGAATCGTCACCGCCTGTGCGGTTGAGCTAGACGCCAACGGAAACATCGTCGGCCGAGACCTAGAGTGGCTAGCCGACCCCGGCATCGAAATCCCCGAAGTCGCCGCTAACGTGCACGGTGTTACCACCGAGATGGCCAGGGCTAATGGTCGCCCGGCTGCCGAAGTGGTTGGCGAGATAGTCACCACGATTCGCGGTTACCTCGAGCGCGGAATCCCAGTGGTTGCCTACAACGCGCCATACGACTTCACGATTTTGTTTCACGAGGCAGTTCGTCACGGCATCGAGCCAATCGAAAACCCGACACCCGTAATCGATCCCTTAGTGCTAGATAAACACTTCGATCGCTACCGCTCCGGTAAGCGTCGCCTTGAAAACGCTGCCGAGCAGTACGGGGTTGCCCTAACCGACGCACACAACGCGACCGCAGATGCCGTTGCTGCCGGTCGGGTCGCGCAAGCGATCTTCGCCAAATATCCAATGCCACTAGACGTGAAAGAGCTTCACGACGCGCAGGTTCTATGGAGCAAGGAACAGGATCTCAGCTTTGCCGAGTTCATGCTAAAGAAGGACCCAAACTTCAAGACCAATGTTGGTTGGCCACTAAAACCTCACTAATAAGAAAAATGAGCCCCGGCGAGATGCCGGGGCTCATTTTCTTTAAGTTGATTAGGCGCCGAAGTTCTTGTAGCGGGTGTTGAACTTCTCGACGCGGCCTGCAGCATCCATGATGCGCTGCTTGCCGGTGTAGAACGGGTGCGAAGCCGAAGAGATTTCAACGTCGAAAACCGGGTAGGTGTTGCCGTCTTCCCACTCGATGGTCTTCGAGCTGGTAACGGTCGAGCGGGTGAGGAACGCCACGCCCGAGGCTAGGTCGCGAAAAACGATCGCCTCGTACTTTGGGTGGATTTCAGCCTTCATGGTTCTTCCTTGCAGGTTTGAATGATTTTGGGGTGCAACAGCACCAAGAGAAAACATTACCACTACTTGGCGCGTGCTGTGAAGCGATTGTTCTCTTTTGTCACGACAACCTCTAGCCCGAAGGCCTCCGAAATCTTGTCAGAGGTGAGCGTTGAGTCGATTGGTCCGGCTGCGAAAGCTGCACCATCGCTCAGAATCAATGCGTGGGTGAAGCCTGCGGGGATCTCCTCGAGGTGGTGAGTCACCATCACGATGGCGGGGGCGGCGGGGGCGCTGGCGTAGTGGCCGATTATCGAGACGGTGTGCTCTCGTGCGGCCAGATCTAGGCTCGCGACGGGTTCGTCAAGCAGCAGCAGCTCTGGGTCAGGCATCACGGCGCGAGCAATCTGGGTTCGCTTGCGCTCACCGTCGCTGAGAGTGCCGAAGGCTCGGTCGGCGAAATCCGCAAGTTGCCACTCCCCTAGAACTCGGCGGGCGCGTCTTTCATCGACGTCCTCGTAGTTTTCGTTCCAACGGCCGGTGACCGCGTAACTGGCGGTCATGACAGCGTCGAGCACGCTTTCGGAGTTTGGAATGCGAGCCGCCAGTGAGTTTGAGGCGAAACCGATTCGAGTGCGGAGTTCAAAGACATTGACTTGCCCCAGCTGCGCGCCCAGGATCGATGCGGTTCCGGAACTTGGCTGAAGTTGGGCTGCCAGAATGCGCAATAACGTGGTTTTGCCGGCGCCGTTCGGGCCGATGATTACCCAACGTTGCGAGTCGTCAATCTGCCAGTCGATGTTTTTCAGGATTGCCTTGCCGTCACGGACAACGGACACGTCGACTAGACGAACAACTTCACTCATGGTTTGTAGCCTAAGCGTTCGAAGCTTTGGTACAGCGGTAGTCGGCGAGGGTGTCTTTGAACAGCAGCCAGATTTTTGCCAATAACATTGCATGATGAGTAGCAAGAGGTCCTTTTGAGTCGTTTTCTAGTGGTTTTCGATGTCGATTCGACCCTGATCCAAGACGAGGTCATTGAGCTCTTGGCGGACGCCGCCGGCAAGCGAGCCGAGGTTAAGGCGATTACCGACGCGGCGATGGCGGGCGAACTCGATTTCGCGCAATCGTTGGCCGCCAGAGTTTCGATGCTGGCCGGAGTTCCGGCAAGCGCAATCCAGGACACCTTTGACCGAGTCACAGTCACACGTGGCGCAAAAGAGCTCATTGCGGCGATTCACCAGGCCGGTGGCCAGGTTGCTGCGGTTTCGGGCGGGTTCATTCAGGTTCTCGAGCCGCTGGCCAAGGTTCTCGAGCTCGACTTTTATCGGGCAAACGAGCTTGAGGTCGCAAACGGCGCGCTGACCGGTAAAACAATTGGGCAGATCGTCACTCGAGAGGTCAAGGCAGCTTGCCTACTTGAGTGGGCGGCCGAGCTTGGTCTGCAACCGGGTCAGACCATCGCTGTAGGCGACGGCGCGAACGACCTAGAGATGATGCAGGCCGCGGGTCTCGGGGTTGCTTTCAACGCCAAGCCAATAGTTCGGCAAGCCGCTGATCTGGTTATCGTTGGAGATTCTCTTGAATCGCTGATTGCGATTCTCCCCAGTTAGTTCTGCGTGAAAGAGGCGGTGTCGCCGACCAGGACGGTGTTGTTGGCCGGGACGGGTTCGACCGCAGCCTTGAAAATTTCTGCGGCGAACTCCTCGACGTTGTAAAGCTTGCCGACGGCCTCTTTGCGGGCGTCAAGCGCTCCAGGATTCATTCGGTCGAGAATCGAAGCGGTGATTGTTCCCTCGATCATGTCTCCCGAGACGACAACAAACTCGATGCCCTTCTCGGTCAGTTCAGGAATCATCTCGCGAAGTGCGTCCTCGCCGGCACGCTTGCTGAGAGCAACCGGCTCGTATTCGGGAAGGGTCGAAGCCTCGTGAATGAAGTGTGCCTGGTGGCTTGTTATGAAAACGATTCGTGACCCCGGCTTCATGAGGGGAAGCATGGTCTTGACCAGGTTCACCTGGGCGTCGCGGTTCAAAAGCATCGCGTAATCCTCTGCCTTACCGGCCTCCATGCCACCCGAAGCGTTCAGCACCAGAATTTCTAGCTGACCGAATTGCTCGGCCAGAGTGTCGCGCAAGGCGTTGATTGTCGAGTAATCGGTGAGGTCGGCTCCGACCACGATGGCTTTACCGCCGGCCTCTTCGATGGCCGCCTTTACCTTCTCGGCGCGGGCCATCTTCTCGCGGTAGTTGACAGCAACCTCGGCTCCGGCAGCGGCCAGCAGCGCGACCAGCGCGGCACCAATACCTCGTGACGAACCCGATACGAAGGCGTGTTTTCCGGCGAATACTTTAGACATTTTGAGAATCCTTTGAGTTGCGGTGGTTTGGTTTAGTGACCCATTCCGAGGCCGCCATCGACTGGGATGACGGCGCCAGAAATGTATGCCGAGTCTTCGCTGGCAAGCCAGGTTACAACTTTTGCCACCTCGGTTGTGGTTGCGAATCGACCAGCCGGAATGTTCTTGCGGTACTGCTCTTGCTGCTCCGGGGGTAGCACGGCGGTTAGGTCGGTCTCGATGAATCCGGGAGCAACGACGTTTGCGGTGATTCCACGGGCGCCTAGTTCGCGAGTGATCGAGCGAGCCATACCGATTAGGCCAGACTTGGCAGCCGAGTAGTTAACCTGGCCGGCGCTGCCGAGCATGCCAACGACACTCGAGATCAGAATGACGCGACCGAAACGTGCCTTGACCATGCCCTTGGTGGCACGCTGAACGACCCGAAACGCTCCGCTGAGGTTCACATTGATGATTTCTTCGAAGTCTTCGTCGGTCATGCGCATAAGCAGCATGTCCTTGGTGGTGCCTGCGTTAGCAACCAAGACCTCGACTGGCCCTAGCTTGGCCTCAATCGCTTCGAAGGCTGCATCGAGAGAAGCGCCGTCGGTTACATCGGCAACCACGCTCATGGTTCCGGCTGGCCCTTCGCCACTTCGCACCGTGACTGCGACGCGGTGGCCTTGGGCTACGAATTCTTCGGCGATTGCTCTACCGATACCGCGATTGCCGCCGGTGACCAGAACTGTTCTCGGTGTGGTCATTTTGCTCTTTCTTGGAAGATTTTGTGCACTCGGTGAGTTGTCTTAAAGTCTAGTCGCGACCGTTCGCGAGGTAACTTAGTCTCGGAGGCAAGTTTTGGCAAAGCGCACAAGTGTTACGTCGGTAGAGCTCTCCCCCGAACTCGAACGTCGCAATCGTTTCATCCAATACACGGTCGCCATGATCATCAGGGTTGCCTGCATCTTTTTAGCCGTGGCCATCGACGGCTGGTTGCGTTTCGTATTCATTGCCGGCGCTGTTCTACTGCCATACTTTGCAGTGGTGGCAGCAAACTCGGTTGGTTCAAGTCGTTCGAAGACAGCCGCCACTCCCGTTGCTCCCCTGCAGATTTCGACCAAGGATTTCATTGACGCAAGTCCAAAATAAATGCTCTAGAGCGGGTTGTGACGCACAGTCGACAACCGCTTTCGATTGGCGGAATCCGAAAATCCACCGCGATGGTCGATTCAAAACCTGGGCGTCCTGCGACACGCATGTCGAATTCTTCGCAGATTACCTAGAGACCAGAAACCTGCCTTTTGAGGTGAGAAAACTTTGAGTTACTTCGGAGCAACCTGGAAGAACTGGCTTAAATGGCTCGCGGTTGTGGTGGTATTCGCTATTGCCTGCGGTTTTCTTTCGAACTGGCAATTTCATCGTCGCCAAGAAAAACTCGTTGC
>CAFBNO010000027.1_pt1 | contig 13409 bp, 11 predicted proteins | sample 7269281 | NCBI WGS metagenome assembly CAFBNO01 (sample SAMEA6814098, study PRJEB35770) | freshwater metagenome | biome: Freshwater; feature: Freshwater reservoir; material: water | place: Czech Republic | collected 2017-05-23 | depth 30m m | reverse complement strand
GCAGCCCTTCGTCTGGGCTTCTGCGGGCCGCGAGGCTTTTGTTGAGTCCGCTCAAAAGATGCGCGAGCGCGTCATGGAACACATTCCCACAAACGAGGTCGATAGGCAAATCAAACTGGGCCCGGGTGGTTTGCGTGACATCGAGTTCACGGTTCAACTTCTTCAGCTGGTCCACGGACGCACCGACGAGAGCGTTCGGGTTCGCGACACGATCACAGCGATCTCGAGGCTCGCATCGGCTGGTTACATCGCGAGACAAGACGCCGTGGTTTTCGAGAAGCAGTACCGGTTCCTACGGGTACTAGAGCATCGAATTCAGCTCAGCGCGATGCGCAGGACTCATCTGCTACCCACTTCGGACACAGCCCTGCGTGCACTGGCTAGATCGATCAATATCAAATGGACCGCCGAGACGTTGGTCGCACATTGGGAATCCGTGAAGCTGGAAGTGCGTTCGCTGCACCAAAAGGTCTTTTATCGCCCATTGCTCAGTGCCGTGGCCAAGCTGGAAGACAGCGGTATCGCGCTCAGCAGTGAGCAGGCAGAGGACCGCCTATCGGCTATCGGATTTGCCGACCCGAAGAGTGCGCTTGGGCACATCAGCGCTCTAACCACGGGCCTCTCACGCCGAGCCGCTATTCAGCGCCAATTACTTCCGGTGCTAATCCAATGGTTCTCGGAAGGGTCCGACCCAGATCAGGCGCTATTGGCCTTCAGGCGGCTTTCAGAAGACCTAGGGGAGTCACATTGGTATCTTCGGATGTTGCGCGATTCCAATGGCGCAGCGCAGCGTATGACTCAGGTTCTATCGAACTCGCGACTTGCCACGGGTCTATTTGAGAAATTGCCGGAGGCGGCCGCCTGGTTCGAGCGTTCAGAGGAGTTGGAGCCCACATCTCGGGAGAGCCTAGAAGCCGAGATCGAGGCCATCGCCAACCGGCACGAAAGTCTCGAGGCTGCGGCCACCAGCATCCGGACCATTCGTCGACGCGAAACCCTTCGCTTGGCGATGGGCGCGGTGCTCGGCAACCTGTCGCTTGGTCAAATATCGCAGGGTCTTAGCGACGTAACAGCCGTGTTCCTGAGGGGTTTGCTAGCACTGGTCGAAGACCAGCAGGTTGACCTAGGCATAATCGCGATGGGTCGCTTTGGTGGCGAGGAGCTCGGCTTTGGATCCGATGCCGACGTGATGTTCGTTTACGAACCGGTCGGAGTATCAGTTGATCAGGCGCAGAGCGCCGCCGAAAAAGTTATCGCTGAGCTGAAGAAACTGGCAACCGATCCGCTCCTCGAATTCGAACTCGATCTTGATCTTCGCCCTGAGGGCAAGAACGGCCCGGTTGCAAGGTCACTCGATTCATATGCCGCTTACTACGCAAGATGGGCCAACACTTGGGAGTCGCAGGCACTACTCCGAGCGAAGCCGATTGCGGGCTCACCAGCACTGCAAGCAAGTTTCCTTAAGTTGATCGATCAGTACCGGTACCCAGAACTCTTAGACAACGCCGCGATATTAGAAATCCGCAGAATAAAGGCGCGCATGGAGACCGAGCGTTTGCCCCAGGGCGCAGACCCGAAACGTCACGTCAAACTTGGTCGTGGTTCACTCTCGGACGTCGAGTGGCTGGTTCAGCTGCTGCAACTCAAGTTCGGATCAAAGCACCCTTCGATTCAAACTCCCAAAACATTGGACGCACTTGCCGCCTGTGTCACGGTCGGGCTAATTGCAGAGCACGACGCTACGGTCCTTCGCGAAGCCTGGCTTTTGGCGTCGCGGGTTCGCAGTGCAGCGGTGCTATGGGCCAATAAGCGCAGCGATGTCTTGACTACCGACCGCAAACAGCTAGATGGTATGGCTCGAATCTTGGAATACCCGCGCGGCAGCGCATCGGCACTAGAGCAGGATTACCTGGCTTTCACTCGCCGCGCACGAATGGTCTTTGAACGAGTCTTTTATAGCGCTTAAAAAGATTGACCCCGAACAAGTCGGGGTCAATCCTTTTAGTTTTGACGCTTAGACGCCGAAGTAAAGTTCGAACTCGTAAGGGTGAGGTCGAAGAGCAAGTGGCTTGATCTCGTGCTCACGCTTGTAGTCGATCCAAGTCTCGATTAGATCCTTGGTGAATACATCGCCGGCTAGCAGGTAGTCGTGGTCAGCCTCTAGAGCCTGAAGCACGGCCTCTAGGTTGCCAGGAACCTGTGGAATCAACTTGGCTTCTTCGGCTGGTAGTTCGTAGAGGTCCTTGTCGACCGGCTCGTGTGGCTCGATGCGGTTCTTGATGCCATCGAGGCCAGCCATGAGCTGCGCAGCGAATGCGAAGTAAGGGTTCGAAGAGGCGTCAGGTGCACGGAACTCAATGCGCTTGGCCTTCGGGTTGGTTCCGGTCATCGGGATGCGAATAGCGGCCGATCGGTTACCTGCCGAGTAAACCAGGTTGACAGGAGCTTCGAAGCCTGGGACTAGACGGTGGTACGAGTTAACTGTTGGGTTGGTCCAGGCAAGCAGTGATGGTGCATGCTTTAGGATTCCACCGATGTACCAGCGAGCTATGTCGCTAAGACCACCGTAACCAGACTCATCGTAGAACAGCGGCTTGCCGTCTTTCCAAAGTGACTGGTGAACGTGCATACCCGAGCCGTTGTCGCCGAACAGTGGCTTCGGCATAAAGGTTGCGGTCTTCTCCCAGCGTCGGGCAACGTTCTTGACGATGTACTTGAACTTCAGTACGTCATCGGCTGCCTTCACCAAGGTGTCGAAGCGGTAGTTGATTTCGCCTTGGCCGGCGGTGCCGACCTCGTGGTGCGAACGCTCGACCGACAGTCCGGCCTCTTCGAGCTTGAGAACGATCTCGTCGCGCATATCGGCGTGCTGGTCAACTGGTGAAACGGGGAAGTAGCCACCCTTGTATGGAGTCTTGTTGGCTAGGTTGCCACGAACGCCAGATGCGGAGTCTTTCTCATCACGGCCTGAGTTCCAAGCGGCTTCGTCTGAATCGATGAAGTGACCCGAGCTGTTCTGGCTGTAGTGGTAGCGAACGTCGTCGAAGATGAAGAATTCGGCTTCAGGAGCGAAGAACGCGGTGTCTGCGATGCCGGTGGAGGCTAGGTAAGCCTCGGCCTTGCGAGCGGTCTGGCGAGGGTCGCGGTGGTAGATCTCACCGTTGCGCGGGTTGTAGATGTCGAATAGGACGACGAGAGTCGGCTCGATTCGGAAGTTGTCAACGTAGGCGGTGGTCACGTCTGGAATCAGTTGCATGTCTGACTCGTGAATCGAGGCGAAGCCGCGAATCGAGGAGCCGTCGAATAGCTGACCATCGATGAAGAACTGCTCATCAATCATCGCTGCTGGAAGATTGAAATGCTGCTGAACGCCGGGGAGATCGGTGAACCGAACGTCTAGGAATTTGATCCCGTGTTCCTTGATGTAGGCGACAACCTCAGATGCGGTTGTGAACTTTGGGTGCGGTAGGTGGCTATGCATGGGGGAGTCCCTTCACATTTTTGAATGTTTGTTGGAGCACGTCATCAGGCTCGTTGTTGTTAGTTTAGTTGGCTGATGCGTCCGGAGCCGACAACGATTGTTTCGTCAATGTAAAACTTTTGGCTAGGCTCAGTCGGTGAGCAAAATACAAACGGCGGGCTTTGGCAGAAGACTTCTAGCCATTTTCATTGATTGGGCAATAGCCTCCGTTGTCTCCGTTGGTTTCTTCAAAAACGATGCAGTCGCCACCATGGTTCTTTACGCGCTAATGCAGGTGCTTTTGGTCGGGACTTTAGGCTATTCGATTGGGCATCGAGTCTGCTCGCTCGTAGTTGTGCGTCTTGACGGAAGACCTGTTGGCCTGTGGCGCGCGTTAATTCGCACGTGCCTAATTCTGTTGGTTATCCCGGCATTTATCTGGGACACAAGCGACGGTCGCGGAATGCAGGATAAGGCGGTCGGAACGGCGATTATTCGTCGTTAGCGATGCGAAGCGCGAATTTTGCGGGGATCGATTCCCTTTGGAATCGGCAAGGCGTTCGTTAGTGAACTGAGACGCGAGTGCACGGCTCGAATTTCGTTTCGATTCAACTTTCGCTTCATCTTGTTGAGCGTCTTGACAACTTTAGGAAGCGGAGTCGAGTTTGCGTCGTTGGTTACCCAGATAGCGTGAATAGGAACGTTTGCCGCTGCCTTCGAGGCGCGTCTGCGTTCGGCTTCCAGAAGCTGCTGAGCCTCAACGCGGTTGCCCTCGCCAATCAAAACGATTCCGGGTGCGCCGACGATTCGGTAAACGGCTGCCATAGTTCTCGGGTTCACAGCTACGGGTTCTTCAGAGCCACGGAATGCTCGCTTTAGTGGAGCTCGCAGAATTGCTCCCACGGCGCCTGGCTTACCCTCTAGAGACTTGTAGGCGGCCTTTTCGGCGCGTCTGCCGAGCAGAATCATGGCCAGGAGGACACCGATGGTGAAACCTAGAAGGAGATCCAAAATCCAGCTCAGGACGTTGTTGCCGGCGGTCGTGAATGCCGCAACGAGCGAAAGCGCAACCGGAACAATGAAGCCCGCGAGCATGTACCAAAGAGCACTTTTGTCTACTCGAATGGTGCGCTTGAATACATCGATTACCTGGCTGAAGCGTCCGGGTTCTTTTGAGGTCTGTTTTGCCATGTGCTTAGCCTACCCGTGGACGCCCTGTGCGAAGCCTTCACGCGCGGCGGCGTCGGCGAGGTGTTGCAAGTTTTCAGGAATCTCGAAACCCTTTTTGATCATCGAAGCGGCCCATAGTCGCCCGGCGCGATAAGAACTTCTGACCAACGGCCCGGAGAGAGCGCCCAGGAATCCGATTTCCTCAGCCTCTTGTGCCAGCTCGACGAATTCCTGAGGTTTCACCCATCGGGTGACGGGGTGGTGGCGCTTGGTTGGACGAAGGTACTGGGTGATCGTAATGATGTCCGTACCGGCAGAGTGAAGATCTACCAGAGCCTCAGAGATCTCCTCGCGGGTTTCGCCCATCCCGAGAATCAAGTTCGACTTGGTAACGAGACCGGCGTTGCGGCCCTGGGTGATTACATCGAGCGAGCGGTCGTATCTGAACGCGGGGCGAATCTGCTTGAAGATGCGCGGAACGGTCTCTAGGTTGTGTGCAAACACCTGTGGTTTTGCGTCGAAGACCTGCTGCAGGTGCTCAGGGTTGCCTGAGAAGTCTGGAACTAAGATTTCGACTCCGGTGCCCGGCGACTGCTTGTGTATCTGTCGAATGGTTTCTGCATAGATCCACGCGCCTTCGTCGGCGAGGTCGTCTCGGGCTACACCGGTAACCGTGGCGTAGCGAAGCTGCATCTGGGCAACTGATTCACCGACGCGTCGCGGCTCATCGCGATCTTCGGGGGATGGCTTGCCCGTGTCGATCTGGCAGAAGTCGCAACGTCTGGTGCATTGCGAGCCACCGATTAGGAAGGTTGCTTCGCGGTCTTCCCAGCACTCGTAAATGTTTGGGCATCCAGCCTCTTGGCAAACGGTGTGCAGACCTTCGGTCTTAACCAAGTTGTGCATGGCTTGGTATTCGGGGCCCATGACGGCTCGGGTCTTAATCCATTCGGGTTTACGTTCAATCGGAACCTCAGCGTTTCGCGCTTCGATTCTCAGTAAACGACGTTCCGGTGCGTCTGTCATAGCTCTACTTTGCTTATCTCTTTTAGGTGGCGCATGACGACCCCTGTTGCCATAGCCGTGGTGATGTTGGTTCCGGTAAGTTCACTCAAGGTTGTCGTTGCTGCATCTTTGATGCCGCAAGCAATAATCGTCTCATAGGGAGCCAGCGAGTTGTTGCAGTTGAGGGCAAAGCCGTGCATTGTCGTGGCGTCGGCCACTCTGATTCCGATTGCTGCGACCTTCACGAAGTCGTCGCCCTGGCTTACCCAAACGCCCGATCTACCGGCCACGCGCTCACCGAGGACGCCGAAATCAGCGATCGTGTCGATCAGGACCTGCTCTAACCAGCGAACGTAGCCAACTACATCGATAGGGTTCGGTAGCTGCATGATGGGGTAACCAACCAACTGGCCTGGGCCGTGCCAGGTGATTTTGCCTCCGCGGTCGACGGCGATTACGCGGGTCCCGTCGGTCGGGTGTTCTTCATCTTCGGTGCGCTTACCAGCGGTGTAGACGGGGGAGTGCTCGAGTAAAACGACGGTGGCTGGGCGAGCGCCCGAGGCAACTTGGCCGTGAATCTCGCGCTGCAACTCCCAGGCCTGTTCGTAATCGACGAACTCGGGGTCTAGTCCGGCTAACAGGAATTCAGGCATGAGTCAATTCTAGGTTGGTGCTGTTATCAACACTTTTGCAGGGATGTTCTATTCCCTCTGCACGCGTTCGAGAATGTTTTGATGCCTAGACATCGCCTTGAGAGATCCGCTGACACTTTGGAGGTTCGGCTTGATTCTGCCAATCCAAAGCATGGCCCGTTACTAGCTACGCTACAGTCTGGGGGCTACCGACTGCGCGCCGACCGAGTGCTCGAGATACCAAGACGAAAGAGGGCGAAAATTCGTTGGCCGCTCGTAGCCGCAGCGATTTTCGCTGTTGGGGTGTGCAGTGTGGTTTTGTCGTTGACACAGCAACCCGAGGCTTCAAAGGCTGTGCCAAAAGCGCGCACCTGCAAGGAAGATTTCACACCCACCGGTCAGGTCGTGCAAGAAACCAAATTGGGTGGCGTAATTGTGCAACAACTAGAAACGCGTTGCGGTCGATACCAGGTAACCCTAGACCGGTCTAATCGAGCAATTGTTTCTGTGAAAAGACTTTAGATACCTAGGTTGACTTCGAAGGCTGCCGTTTCAAGTCTTGATTTGATGTCTACCAAGAACCTAGAGGCGTCCGCTCCATCAACCAGGCGGTGGTCGTAGCTCAACGCAAGGTAAACCATGCTTCGAATTGCGATTGAGTCGTTGCCAGAGGCGTCGGTGACGACTACTGGACGCTTGCTAACGATGCCGGTGCCCAAGATCGCTACCTGAGGTAAGAACACCACTGGGGTGTCGAACAACGCGCCACGCGAACCGGTGTTGGTCAGGGTGAAGGTTCCGCCGCCGAGCTCGTCCGGCTTGAGCTTGTTTTCACGAGTTCTAGCGGCAAGGTCGGCAATCTGCATCGCGATCTGAGCCAGGTTTAGGCTCGAGACGTCGCGAATCACCGGAGTAAGAAGTCCACGCTCGGTGTCAACCGCGAAGGTTAGGTTTTCGGTCGGGTGGAAGACGATGTTGTCGCCCTCGATCGAAGCGTTCAGCTTTGGGTGAGCCTTGAGCGCCTCGCCAGCGGCTAGAGCAAAGAAAGGCATGAAGTTCAACTTGCCGCCTGTAGCTGCAACGAACTGGGGCTGAACCCGAGCTCTGAGAGCTGCGATAGCGGTTACGTCAACTTCGACAACGGTGGTTAGCTGAGCGGTCTGCTGCATCGAAGCGACTGCGCGCTCGGCTAGAACCTTGCGAAGACGCGACATCGGTTCGGTGGTCCCTCGTTGAGCCGATGTGACCACAGGTGCGGCTGGCGCGTTGGTGACTGGTGCTGCTACTGGGGCCGAGCTGGTTACGACGTCTTCCTTGCGGATACGGCCTCCAACGCCGGTTCCGGCAACGTTCGAGAGATCAATTCCGTGTTCGGCAGCAAACTTGCGCACGAGCGGAGTCACGTAGGTAGGGTCGCTCGAGGCAGCTACAGGTGCTGCGACAGGAGCAGGTGCAACAACAGGTGCAACAACGGGCGCTACTACAGGGGCTGCAACAGGAGCCTCGACGACTGGTGCTGGTGCGATTACAGGGGGAGCGACTACAACTGGTTCCGGAACAGCAACAACCTCCGGGGCAACGACTGGTGCCGCTGCCGGAGCCGATGCCGCGCCAGTGCCGATTACGGCGAGTACGCCACCAACAGCGACGGTGTCATCTTCTTGAACCAGGATCTGCTCGACGATTCCAGCGAACGGTGAAGGGATCTCGGTATCGACCTTGTCGGTAGAGACTTCGACCAGCGCTTCATCAACTGCGACAGTGTCGCCAACCTTCTTCAGCCATCGAGTGACTGTTCCTTCGGTGACGCTCTCGCCAAGTGCGGGCAGGACTACGTTTTCGCTCATTCTTTGTTGCTCCTTATGAAGGCGTTCTTATCAATACTAGGCGTGTGCGTGAAGCGGCTTGCCTGCGAGAGCCAGGTGCGCCTCTCCGATTGCTTCGTTCATGGTTGGGTGTGCGTGGATCAGCGAGGCGACGTCCTCTGGGAACGCTTCCCAGTTAACGATTAGCTGTCCTTCACCAATTTGCTCTCCCACGCGAGAGCCGATCATGTGGACGCCAACAACTGGGCCGTTGTTCTGGCGCACCAGCTTAATGAATCCAGCGGTACCCAGAATCTGGCTCTTGCCATTACCGGCAAGGTTGTACTCGTAGGTAGAGATGTTGTCGGCACCAAACTTCTCCGCGGCCTTGGCCTCCGAAAGACCGACGCTGGCAACTTCTGGTTCGCAGTAGGTGACCTTCGGAATGCCGTTCTCGTCGATCACGACAGGCTTCAGTCCCGCGATTTCTTCGGCGACAAAGATTCCTTGGCCGAATCCGCGGTGTGCGAGTTGCAGACCCGGGACAATGTCTCCAGCTGCGTAGATCCCTGGAATGTTGGTTTCGAGGCGATCGTTAGTCAAAACGTAACCGCGGTCGATGCTTATGCCCTGTTCTTCGAAGCCCAGGCCAGCGGTATTCGCTCCGCGTCCGACTGCTACTAGTAGCAGCTCCGCCTCAAGCTTCGTGCCGTCCTCGAGGCTAACTATGACTCCGGTTTCGTTCTGCTCTACGCCCGAGAATCGAACACCCAACTTGAAGTCGATGCCACGCTTGCGGAATGCGCGCTCAAGGCCCTTCGAGAGCGCTTCGTCTTCGTTTGGCACTAGGTGAGGTAATCCCTCGACAATGGTTACTTCGGTACCAAAAGATTTCCAGACCGACGCAAACTCAACACCGATTACGCCGCCACCGAGAACGATGACCTTCTTCGGAACGTAATCCAACTGGAGAGCGTGCTCAGAAGTAATGACGCGGCCGCCAATTTCGAGACCTGGGAGAGTTCGGCTGTAAGAACCGGTGGCAAGCACGACGTTGGTTCCCTTGTAGGTGTCGCCGTTTACGGTCACTGTCTTCGGTCCGGTGAGTCTTCCCTCGCCAGCTACCACAGTGATGTCTTTGCTACCGATGAGTCCGGTAAGACCCTTGAATAGGCGGTCAACGATTCCGTCGCGGTATTTGTTTACCTGAGCCATGTCGATTGATCCAAAGGTTGCGTTCACACCGACAGCTGCGGCCTCGCGTGTTACGTCGGCAACTTCTGCAGAGTGCAGAAGCGCCTTGGTTGGAATGCAACCGCGGTGCAGACAAGTACCGCCGAGTTTGTCCTTTTCGATGAGGGCTACGCGCTTACCAAGTTGAGCCGATCGCAGTGCTGCGGCATAGCCGCCGCTACCGCCGCCAAGGATTACGACGTCAAAGTTGTGCTCGGCCATGATTACTCCATCTGCTTTGTTCGGATTCGTTACAACTTTACAGGGTTAGCAATAGGACTCGGCTAGAGACACCAGGGTTCGCAGCATGACACCGGTCGGACCCTTCGCGTTGTAACCCCAAGGAGCCTGATCGTTATTCGCGCTCGGCGCGATGTCAAGGTGCGCCCAGTCGATTGGGTCGTTGCCCTTGGCTTTTTTGCCTATGAACTCTTGGAGGAACAGCCCTCCCAGAAGCATCCCGCCCTTGGCGCCGAACTTAGCGTTGGCGATGTCTGCAATGTCAGAGTTCAATGAGACGCGCAAATCTGCAGGCAGAGGCATGTGCCAAACCAACTCACCGGCTGCCTCTGCGGCCGCTTTAGCCTTCTCGACACCGAGGCCATGGCCCATGAGTCCTGTGTAGCGATGCCCAAGAGCTATCGAAGAAGCCCCGGTGAGTGTCGCAACGTCCACAATCAGATCCGGTTTTGCCTCGCTAGCGATCGATAAACCGTCTGCCAAAACCAGCCGCCCTTCAGCGTCGGTATTGATAACTTCAACGGTCTTGCCGTTGCGAATCTTGATTACGTCGCTAGGCCTGGTGGATGTGCCCGAGACGAGGTTCTCGGCGATACACATCCAAGCGGTGACTCGAACGGGTAGTTGCAACTTGGCTATCGCAATAGCGGCGTTGGCAACGGTGGCAGCGCCGGTCATGTCGTATTTCATGCCAATCATCGAGGTTGCCGGCTTGATTTGGAGGCCGCCCGAGTCGAAGGTGATTCCTTTACCAACGAAGGCCAGATGAGCTTTAGCGTTTTTCGGCTTGTAGTCGATGCGAACCATTCGTGGAGGTCGAGAAGAGCCCTTGCCAACCGCGATAATGCCGCCAAAACCTTCGGCCGCCAAACGTTTTTCGTCCCAGATTTCAACCGTTACGCCTGTGCCTCTAGCCAATTTTTGCACGGCAGCGGCGAGACTCTGCGGATAGATGTCGTTGGCTGGTGAATTGACTAGGTCACGAATGGCGCTAGTGCTTTCAGACAGAATCTCGGCTCGGGCTAGCGTTGCTGGCGTCGGTTTGTGCGCCGAGATCACGGTGATCTTTGCCAGCTGGACCGGGGCAAGCTTATTGAGGCTTCGGTAAGCGCCGAACTGGTATGAGCCCAGCAGAGAACCCTCGAGGATCGCCGCGGTCTGCTCCTTCGAGTCGGTGGGCAGACCAAACACGATCTCTTTGAACTCTGCGAGATTACGTGACGCTGCGCCTGCGAGTGACCGCAGAGCGGTCGAGTCGAGTTCGGCGGTTCCTAGGCCGATAAGCAGATAGACGGCGCCATTCGGTGCCGCTAAGCGGGTAACGCTTTCGAGGCTCGACTTAGCTCCAAGAAGCGACAAATCCAATTGCTCGATTGTTGAGACCTCGACTGCGGTGTCGGCAAGGATTACCTTTTCGCCTTTCGCGACGACGCCGACGACGTATGCGACGCCATTGGAAAATGATGAGAATTTGGTCGCGATGTTCAACTTGGGGCTAGTCATTCCAATAGCCTAACGCGGGCTAAAATCGAGATGTGAACAGCGGCTTATATTCTTTGGTCAACCAAGAGGTTCGAGTACCTCTAGGTCTGAAAATGCTCGCGACGCTGAGCGGTTTTACCGATGCCGGTGGTTCGGTATCCCAGCTAAACAGTCACATTTTCGCAAACCTTGAATCGACCTTGGTCGTGCGTTTCAACAACGACGACCTGCTCGACTATCGTTCCCGCAGGCCAGTGGTTTACTTCGAAAAAGATCACCTCGAAACATTTGAGCCTCCAATTCTCGGCATCTATCTAATGAAGGATGAGATCGGGCAGCAGTTCCTTTACCTGGACGGCTATGAACCAGATTTCAAATGGGAGGCCTTTGCAGAGGCCGTCGAACAAGTCATCGATCTCTTCGCGATCAGCGAGTTTGTCTGGGTGCATTCGATTCCATTCCCCGCTCCACACACGCGTCCGATCGGTGTCACCGTCTCGGGCAATCGTCAGGAGCTCATAGCTAAGTTCAGCGAGTGGCGACCCGACACCCAGATTCCCGGAACGATAGTGCACCTTTTGGAGTATCGACTCCGAGAGATCGGCATGCCAACTACGGGGTTCGTATTACTCGTGCCTCACTACCTAGCCGAAAGCGAATACCCGGATGTCGCCCTGAAGGCTTTCGAGCTGATCGCTGCAGCCACCAACTTGGTGTTCCCTACCGATGCACTGCGCGACGAGGCGGCGAAGTTCTTGCGCAAAATCGAGGAGCGAGTTGTCGAGAACGAGGAACTCGCCAAAATGGTGAAGAACCTCGAACAGGGTTACCAAACAGGTAAGGGCATGACGTTCGGCGCTCGAATGACGCCGAGATCTCCTTCTGTTCCCAGCGCCGATCAAATCGCCGCAGAGTTAGAGGACTTCCTGGCCATTCGAAGCCTAAACAAGCCGGAGGACGAAACTGAGTAAGCGCTCGGTCGCTGTTGGTTTAGCTGTTTTGGCTTATCTGGTTGCGGTAACCCAGCGCACCACAATGGGTTCGGTAGCTCTCGACGCATCCGTCAGATTCGGCACCACGGCGGAGCAGCTCTCTAGTCTCGCCGTAATGCAACTTCTTTTTTACGCTGTTATGCAGATACCCGTTGGGCTCCTGCTTGACCGTTTTGGAAGCCGCAAACTGCTAGCGGCTGGAGCCATCTTGATGGCCGCGGGTCAAGTAGTGGTTGGCTTGTCAACCGATTTACCCTCTGCAGTTCTCGGGCGCGTTCTCGTCGGAATCGGTGACGCCTGCACATTCATCAGCATGATTCGCATGTCAAACTCTTGGTTTACTGGCAAGCGCGCGTCGAACCTTCAACAATGGTTTGCCACCATCGGTCAAACCGGGCAAATCCTCTCGGCAGTTCCGTTTGCCCTCCTATTGCGCGAGACATCCTGGGAGCAGGCATTTCTTTCTGCCGCGGCTATCTCAGCCTTGGTTGGTGTTCTCGTCTGGCTGTTCTCCGCGGAGAACCCCGCTATCGCCAAAAATCATGAAATTCGAATCAGGGATGTCTTTTCGAAATTGAAAGAGAACAGTCGCAAATCGGTGACCTGGCTCGCCTTCTTCACGCATTTCACAACTCAATCGACTGGCACCACTTTCGCTCTTCTCTGGGGCATCCCATTCATGGTTTCTGCACTTAGCCTGCCAAGGGAAACCGCCGGTTCGATGCTCACTTTGTTCGTTGTCACAAACATGTCCATGGGTCCTGTAATCGGCTGGTTTTGTGGTCGTTGGCCCCAATTTAGGCACGTCCTCACCTTTTCGATCATCGGTGCCATTGTGCTTGTTTGGGGGTTGGTGCTTCTCGGCCCGAACCCGACGCCATTTTGGCTACTCATCGCGCTCGTTATGACCATCGGAGTCGGCGGGCCCGCTTCAATGGTTGCCTTCGACTATTCGAAGGAGGCTTTCGTTCCAGCAGAGCTCGGCGCAACCAACGGTCTCATAAATGTTGGTGGTTTCCTGGCGGCCCTCTTGATGATGTGGATCGTTGGGGTTGCGCTGGATGCACAAGGCGGCCCCGAGCTCTACACCTTTGAGCATTTCCGAGTCGCTTTTTCTCTTCAACTACTCGTAACCGCTGTCGGTCTCACTGGTCTAGTTCTTAGCTTGCGCTCGAGTAGGAATAAGTTAGCCAACTCATCTGTTTAGTTTTATCGCCTAGCCTGCAAGGGTATGTCGTTGTGGGGTGGCATAATAGACACGGACCCAGTCTTCTGCATTTAGCGGATTTGACATGGGTCTAAGTTCTGCCCGAAACAGGCGAAAGAAGAGAGACACCTTGGCCAGAGACAAGCAGGAGCCAACAAGCCCTAAGAAGCGCGGTCTTTTTGG
>CAFBNO010000026.1_pt1 | contig 13781 bp, 12 predicted proteins | sample 7269281 | NCBI WGS metagenome assembly CAFBNO01 (sample SAMEA6814098, study PRJEB35770) | freshwater metagenome | biome: Freshwater; feature: Freshwater reservoir; material: water | place: Czech Republic | collected 2017-05-23 | depth 30m m | reverse complement strand
TACGACCTTCGAAGCTCTTGCCCAGGCCGTAGCCCTTGATGGTTTTAGCGAGAATGACGGTTGGCTGCCCCTTGTGACCTAGGGCCGCCTGGTAAGCGGCATAGACCTTCTTGTAGTCATGACCACCGCGCTTCAGCGACCACAGCTCGTCGTCGGTCATATTCGCAACCAGCGCTGCGGTGCGCGGGTCGCGACCGAAGAAGTTCTCGCGCACGAAAGCCCCATTTTCGGCCTTGAAGGTTTGGTAGTCGCCGTCCGGAGTGCGGTTCATCAGGTCGATGAGAGCGCCTTCGGTGTCGCGGGTCAACAAGTCGTCCCACTCGCGACCCCAAACGACCTTGATGACGTTCCAGCCGGCACCTCTGAAGAAGGCTTCGAGCTCTTGCATGATTTTTCCGTTACCGCGAACCGGCCCGTCGAGGCGCTGGAGGTTGCAGTTGACCACGAAGGTCAGGTTGTCAAGACCGTCATTCGCCGCGAGTTGGAGTGCACCGCGTGATTCGACTTCGTCTAGCTCGCCGTCACCAAGGTAGGCCCAGACGTGCTGCTCTGCGGTATCGGCGAAACTGCGGCCTGACAGGTAGCGATTGAACTGCGCTTGGTAAATGGCATTTAGCGGGCCGATACCCATCGAAACGGTTGGAAACTGCCAAAACTCTGGCATGAGGCGTGGGTGCGGGTATGAAGACAGGCTTCCACTCGGGTGGGAACGCTCCTGGCGGAATCCATCCAACTGATCGGTGGTGAGTCGGCCTTCTAAGAACGCGCGAGCGTATATGCCTGGTGAGGCGTGCCCCTGCACGAAGATGTGGTCTGCGCCTTTGGCGTGGTCTGCGCCTTTGAAGAAATGGTTGAAGCCGACCTCGTAGAGCGAGGAAGACGACGCGTAGGTTGAGATGTGACCGCCGACGCCGACACCTGGTCGCTGAGCTCGGTGCACCAACATGGCAGCGTTCCAGCGCATCCAGGCGCGATATGTTCGTTCGATGGCTTCGTCACCGGGGAATTCGGGTTCGTCCTCGGTTGAAATCGTGTTGATGTAATCGGTGTTCAACGAGGTGGGAATTGGAATGTGCAGTTCGTGGGAGCGACTCATCAAGCTGAGCAAAATCTCGCGGGCACGAGCTGGTCCGTGTATGCGGGCAACGGAGTCGAGCGATTCGAGCCACTCTCTGGTCTCTTCTGGATCTTGATCTGGCGAGAGCGACGCAAAGTCGTTGTTAAAAATGGACACCGACATTCCCTTTCGTGGGGGACTTGTAAAAAAGGCAGCCCTTGTATGGGCTTCTAAGAGTTTATCGGCTCGGGAAGAATTCGCGTGAGTATTATGTTCCGTAGATTGATACCAGAGAAAGTTGAGCCACCATGTCGCTAATTATCGGAGACCTAGCTACCGACTTCACGCTCGTTAACCAGTTCGGCCAAGACGTCACTCTAAGCGAGTTTCGTGGCAAAAAGAACGTGGTTTTGGTCTTTTACCCGCTAAGTTTCAGCGGTATTTGCACCGGCGAACTTTGCGAGCTTCGAGACAACTTCGACCGCTTCGTGAGAGACGACGTTGAACTTCTCGCTATCAGCGTCGACTCAAAGTTCGTTCAAAGACTTTTTGCCGAGCAGGAGGGCTACAAGTTCTCTGTTTTGGCTGACTTTTGGCCACACGGTGGAGTTGCGCAGGATTACGAGGTGTTCCTCGACGAGGCCGGTATTGCCAATCGCGCAACGTTCGTGATCAACAAGGACGGCGAGCTGGTTGCAAAATTTGTTACCGCACCGGGCCAGGCTCGCTCGCTTGACGAATATGACAAGGCTTTGGCTTCTCTGCACCAATAATCGTGTAGTGTTGTCGGAGTTAGAGGGCCTTTAGCTCAGTTGGTAGAGCGCCACGCTTACACCGTGGATGTCATCGGTTCGAGCCCGGTAGGGCCCACTATCTCGTAGGTTCATAGGTAGTATTGCCACATGGATCAGTCTGAATTCAAACCTCCCGTCCGTTTATCAATGACCGACGAGGAAATCTATCAAGCGCTCGGAAACGCTCAGGCGACCGAGGACGGACTCGCCAAGGCGATGGCAATCGTTGAAGAACAAGCCAACCTTCGCGAACACGACAATCAGCTGCACGCAGAGTGGCTCGCGCGCATGCAGGCCAGCGAAGATCCGCTCGCAAAAATTGCGATTGAAAATGTTGATCGCTTACGAAACGGTCTAGATCTCTTGCCTCTCACGGTTTCCGTGGAGGAAGCCCCCGTTGTGGTTGACGAAGTTCTTGAAATCATCGAAATCGAAGTGCCTGCCACCGAGACGTCCGTTGAGCCTGGGCAGGACGCTTTCGAAGCGCTCTTGAATGAAGCGGCGAGCGAAGCCACCAGCGCGATATCGGTACCTGACAATGTGCCGGCCCCAGCCGTTACCTTCGACGAAGATATACCAGTTGAGTCGGCCGAAGATTTCAAGATTGCCGCTGACGAAGATGCTTTGGTTTTCGAAGAGTCGATCGAGAAGCCAACCCGGTCAGGGTGGCGAGCAAACGCTGCCTTCTGGTTCATCACCCTCGGCCTAATCGTGCCTATGGTCGTTGCTTATTTGGTTGCTGCCCAGGCCGTGAGTTTCGGGTCCGCGCTATCTGGTTTCGCACTCGGCACTCTAGGTGTCCTCGTTCTAGCTATTTCGGCGCACTTCACCGCGCAGCGAACAGGCGAAGCGTTCGTGGTCACCAAGCGGGCAACCTTCGGCGTTTTCGGTGCCTTTGTTCCCGGCCTCGTGGCTATTGGCTTCGCCTTCTCGTTGCTTATTCTCGCCTTGGTCTCGGGCGTCCAGTCCTTTGATAGCGCCTTCCAACTCGACGTGGGTTTCGGCGACAAAGTGTTCGGTAGCGTCTCGATGGCTACCGTGATAACTATCGCCACCCTGGTCGTCGTTTCCCTCGTCGCTGGTTTCGCGCAGGCTTCTCGCAGGTGGATAAACATCGTTGTGGCAGTGCCGCTGATGATCGCTTTTGTGGTGGGGGCTCTAGCGACTCGTTCGCAGGTGTCGTTTAGCAATATCGACTGGTCGATATCACCAATTCAGGCTCTGACTGTTGCTGGCTTTGTCGCTTTCGCGGGCATAGCAACTTACGGTCGGGCGCCAAAGGTCAATGCCAACTCATTTTCAAAGATCAACACTTTTGGCAGATGGACTGCAGCGGTGGCGACAATTGTTCTCGTTCCAACGCTGGTATTCGCACACTTCTTCTTGGTTTATGCACAGAATCTACCCCCCGATGGATTCGGCTTGCTAAATGCCTTTGCTCTAATTCAGAGCCCGGCAATCGCCACCGGTGTGCTCTGGGTAGGCGCTCTCGGTGTTGTTGCGCTTTTGTTCAATCTAGCCTCCGCCACTCTCGAAGAGGTCAGATCGTTTGCCGTGAATCGGCTGCGCGGCTGGTTGTCTTTGGTACTTGCAGTTCTGGGTTCGGCAGCCGTTTGGTACGTCCCAGCCGGGTCTTCTTGGCTCGCCGCTTCGCAGCTCTTGTTTGTCGGAGTCTCTGCAGTAGTCGGCATGCAGGTAGCCGACTCTCTACTTCGTCGAGGCGCATATCACGAGTCGTCGCTACTTCGCAGTTACGGGTTCTACGGATCATTCAGCGTCTTCGCGCTCATTGGTTTTGTAGCTTCAACCGCGGCCGGTTTGGCTGTTTCAGCGCCAAATTCTCTCGCCGATTGGCTTGGGTTCAGCGGTTGGGTTACGCCATTCTCGCCACTCGTGGCATTCGCGTTTGGTCTTGTCTGGCAGCTTGCCACAGGGTTTGCGCGAGTAAAAAAGCAGCAGGGTGAGGTGGCTGAAGTGGAATTGCGCAAAGCCGCGCTTTCCGAATTTCCCGGTTTTTCGGAGTAGCGGTGAAGGTTGAGAACTTTCTCGAAACGGCCGAAAGCCTGTGGCCAGCGCGGTTAGCTGAAGACTGGGATCGCCCGGGTCTTTCCATCGGTTCACCCAAGGCGGCACTCGAGCGGGTTTTGCTTTCCGTCGACTTCACAGAAGAAGTCCTTGCCGAGGCAATCTCGGTTTCGGCTCAACTCGTCTTCACGCACCACCCGTTTTTACTTAAAGGCGTCTCTGCGGTTTCAGAAGACACCCGCAAGGGTGACCTAATCGCTAAGGCCGTGCGGGCCGGTGTCGCCGTATTCAGCGCACACACCAACGCCGACGTCGTTGAAGACGGGGTATCCGACGTCCTAGCAAAGGCACTCGGTCTCGAAGAGGTTCGGCCGCTGGTAACCACCGAAGCTGGAATTGGGCACGGAAGAATTGGCCTCTTACCCGCAGGATCGACCATCGGTTCACTGGTTGCCTCTCTTAACTCGACTTTGCCGCAAACGCTCCGCGGCGTTTCGTCAACGGCGCCTGCCGATTTGGAAATTAGTCGAGTCGCTCTTTGTGGCGGTGCGGGAGATTCGTTCATAGACGCGGCAATCGCTGAGGGGTCAGACGTCTTTGTGACCAGTGACTTGCGGCACCACATTGCACAGGAGGCCGCGATAGCGCTAATCGATGTGTCACACTGGGCAAGCGAGTCCCTGTGGCTTGAAACGGCCGCCAACCAACTGCGCTCGTACCTCGGTCAAATCGAGTTCGTCGTTAGCTCAGTAAATACCGATCCATGGATTTTTAATCAAGGAAGCAAAACACAATGAAAGCAACACCCGGCCAACAGCAACTTCTTTTGAAAACTCACGAGCTATCGACCGAGTTACAACGTGCCAAGCGCACACTCGCTGAGCTCGAGAGTGGTGCCGCTTTGCGTGAACTTCAGGCCGAAATGCGTGCTTCTAGCGAGGTCCTGCTTTCCGCTCAGCAGCGCTACGAGGAATTTGAGGTCGACATCGCACGAGTCTTGACCGATATCGAACTGGTTGATTCACGCATCGAACGAGACCTCGCGAGACTGGCTACCTCGAGCAATCCAAAGGACATTGGCGGAGTTCAGTCTGAGTTAGCGGCGCTGGAATCACGCAAGTCATTGCTTGAAACCAGTGAGTTGGAGTTCCTCGAGGCGCGAGACGCTGCTGGGTTTGAGGTAGCCGCGGCAAAGAAGCTTCGCGACGAACTAATCGAAAAGATTGCCGCCGTCGAGGCTACGATTCACGTTGAGCTTGGCAAACTGCAGTCTTCGGTTTCGATCGTTGAGAGCGAAATCCGAGCCACTCGCTCTAGCGTTCCTGAAGAACTTATGGCCCAGTTTGATCGCAAGGCGACTAGAGGCGTGCCGATCGGTCGCCTAATCGACCGCGCCTGCGGAACCTGTCACCTGTCGCTCACCTCCGCCGTCTACTCCGATGTGATGAGCTCGGCCGAAGACGAACTGCCAACCTGCCCGAACTGCGAAGCCTTCATAGTTCGATGAGTCGTCAACTTCTAATCGAAGCGGACGGCGGTTCGCGAGGTAACCCTGGACCGTCTGGCTCGGGTGCAGTTGTAATCGATAGCCAGACCGGGGAGCTCCTCGCCGAGATATCCAAGTTCATCGGGCTAGCGACAAACAACGTAGCCGAATACAACGCGCTCATCGCTGGCCTGGAAGAGTGCTACCGAATCGACCCTGAGGCCGAAGTGCTAGTGCGAATGGACAGCAAGCTGGTGATCGAGCAGATGGCTGGAGGCTGGAAGATCAAGCACCCCGACATGCAGGCTCTCGCTATCGAGGCGCACCGAATTATTTCGGGTCGCTCGGTTACTTGGCAGTGGATCCCCAGGGAGCAGAACTCTCGCGCGGACGCGCTAGCCAATAAGGCGATGGATCAGGGAGGCAATGAGTTGTTGATTCCCGCGCACCAGGTCACCTCGGTTGCCACAGAGTTTAATCACGACCAACCGAGCTCGCTGCGGAGCCCAGTTTTGGTTGGCGAACCAGCAACGACATTAATTCTGGTTCGTCACGGCAGAACAGCGCTGACCGAAGCCCGCAAGATTTCTGGCGGCATGGGGGAGGACCCCTCGCTCTCTGTAGCTGGTATCAACGATGCAAAAGCCGCGGCAACGGCAATCTCTGATATTGGCCGTGTGGGTCCATTTGCACACCTTTCGTCTCCGGTCGTAGTCGTATGCTCGCCAATGCAACGCACCAGAGAGACCGCGACAATAATCGCCAACGCAATCGGAGCTTCAGTCGAAGTTCTTGAAGAACTTAGAGAGATAGCTTTCGGTGACTGGGACGGCCACACGAATGACGAAGTAAAAGCCAAGTGGTTCGAAGAATTTACCGCTTGGCAAGGTTCCTGGGAGGCATCGCCTCCGAATGGCGAGTCTCTAGCGGTATTTGATGATCGAGTAAAACGCGCCAAACAGATCATTCTCGAAAAGCATTCTGGCGCTAGCGTCGTTGTCGTTGCTCACGTCATGCCGGTTCGTGGTTTTATAGCGCATGCACTCGAAGCTGGAGCCCCGGCGTACTGGCGAACCCAAATTTCGCCGGCGTCGATATCGATCATTCGTCTCTGGGGCGAGCAAGAAGCCGAAGTTCAATTTGTGAACTTCACACAGCACCTCGCCTGAGGGTATCTTTAAACCTAGGATGGGTCGACCAGACGGCCGCGGCATTGCCGAGGAACGTCCGGGCTTCACAGAGCAAGGTGGTGGGTAACACCCACCCGGGGAAACCCGCGAGAAAGTGCAACAGAAAGTAAACCGCCGCGCAAGCGGTAAGGGTGAAACGGTGGTGTAAGAGACCACCAGCACCTCGAGTGATCGAGGTGGCTATGTAAACCTCGCCTGAAGCAAGATCAGACAGAAGGTGCTTGAGAGCTGCTCGCTCGAGCCTTCGGGTAGATCGCTAGAGGGTGCCGGCAACGGTACTCCGAGATAGATGGTCGTCACCCGAAAGGGTACAAAACCCGGCGTATCGGTCGACCCGTCCTAATTCTTACGCGTCCTTGACGGCGAGAGTTGCCGCGCCGATTATGCCTGCCGCATTCTTTAGCTCGGCCGGCACAATTGGTGTCTTTAGCTTGAGAAGCGGAAGAAACAATTCGTGTTCCTTTGAGACGCCACCACCGACGATGAACAAATCGGGCACCAAGAGATCTTCCAAGAGCGAGTAATAGGCCTGAAGCCTTACCGCCCAGTCTTCCCAACTTAGTTCTTCGCGCTCCTTGGCCGAAAAGGCCGCCAATTTTTCGGCGTCTTGCCCATTTAGTTTCAGGTGGCCCAACTCGCTATTAGGAATTAGGGAGCCGTTGAATAGCAGTGCCGTGCCGATGCCGGTGCCGAGAGTTGTCAAGATTGTCAGGCCCTTTTGCTTCCTGGCGGCGCCAAACTTCGCCTCGGCATACCCCGCGGCATCGGCATCGTTTAGCATGTGCACTTTCCGCTTCAGTGATTTTGTGAAGTGGGCGTCCGCGTCGTAGTTGATCCACTCTGAGCTGATGTTTGCCGCCGACTTCGTTACACCGTGCTGAACGACGGCGGGGAAGCAGATACCCACGGGCGTTGATTTGTCGACGCGAAGTTCTTGAATTATTGCACGCACCACGGCGACCATGTCGTCTGGGCGCCCGCCCTCTGGAGTCTCGACGCGGATTCGTTCGGTTAGAAGCTTGCCGCTCTTGACGTCGACTAGCGCGCCCTTGATGCCGGTGCCGCCGATGTCGATGCCAATTGCCTTCTTACCCATGGCTCTATTCTGACCTAGGGGAGGGTAAGTATCTCGTAGCCACTCTCAGTAACGACCAGAGTATGTTCGAATTGGGTCGTTATGGACTTGTCTTTCGTGGTGACCGTCCAGTTATCTGCCCACATGTCCCAGCTGATGCCGCCGAGCGTGAGCATAGGCTCAATAGTGAAGACCATGCCTTCGACCATCTCGGTCGCGTAGTTTGGCGCTGCGTCATAATGTGGCACAACAAGCCCGCTGTGGAAGCTTCGCCCGATGCCATGACCCGTAAAGTCCCGGACAACGCCGTAACCGAAACGCTTGGCGTACGACTCGATGGCGCGGCCAATTACATTTATCTGACGACCAGGTGCGACAACGGCCAGCCCTCTAAAGAGAGCTTCTTCGGTGCGTGTGACGAGGTCGGCAATTTCGGATGACACCTCGCCAATGCAGAATGTCTTATTCAAGTCGCCGTGAAAGCCATCTAGGTAAGCGGTGATGTCGATGTTAACGATGTCGCCGTCTTCTAGGACGGTGTCGTCTGGAATGCCGTGGCAGATCACCTCATTAAGCGAGGTGCAAATTGACTTTGGGTAACCACGGTAGCCGAGGGTGGAAGGGTAGGCTCCGGCAGAGACCATGAATTCGTGGGCCAGGATGTCAAGCTCATTCGTTGTTACCCCCGGTTTTATGTGCTGACCAACGAGTTCAACGGCTTGCGCAGCGATTCTGCCAGCGCGCCTTATGCGCTCAACGTCCTCTGCACCCCAAACGTCGCCGAAGAGGTTCTTTGACGGGCCTGTTTTGCCGACATACTCGGGGCTTGGGATTGCCGAGGGGACTCGGAGTGTCGCGCCTAGACGGCCGGCAATGAGGTGTCCGTTGCTATCCTTAGGCATACTTCAAGTTTATTGATTGGTTGGCATGTCTGATTCGCAGGGTGAGCTCGAGGCTTGGTGGTTTAACTCGAAGACCAACGAGGTCGAATTTGGTCGGCTCGCGGCGGCACTAGACCGAATCGGCCCCTTCGATAACAAGCAGGACGCCGAGAGGGCGCTGCAAATAGTTAGTGATCGAGCGGCTGTTTGGCGCGCCGAGGAAGAAAACGACTCCTAGAACTCGTTTTCTTTGCCAGGGAAAACGCCTTTGGCGATATCTGCGCGATATGACCTTGCAGCAGAAACCAGACTGCTTCGCAGCTCGAGATATTGCTTCACAAACTTGCGTGGTTTACCTCCGTGAAGACCAGCAAAATCTGTCCAAACCAAAATCTGACCGTCGGTTCCGGCTCCGGCGCCAATGCCGATAGTGGGAATGGTCAATAGTTCTGTCACCTCGCGGGCGAGGTCGGCCGGCACAAGTTCAAGAACCACCGCGAATGCTCCAGCGGCCTGAACGGCTAGAGCGTCTTCGATTAGCTGCTCCCTGGTGTCGCCGCGGCCTTGAACTTTAAAGCCGCCTAGAGCATGGACGCTTTGTGGCGTGAAGCCGATGTGACCCATGACTGGGATCCCTGCCGTGACCAAGCCTGCGATCGCGGCAGAACTGCGATCGCCACCCTCGAGCTTTAGGGCCGAGGCGCCGGTGGACTTCATAACGCGAATTCCGTTTGTCAATGCCGCTTCGGCTCCGGTTTCGTAGCTACCGAACGGCAAATCGACCACCACGAGGGCTCGCTTCACCGCTCCGGCAACAGCACGACCGAACGGAATCATCTCTTCGACGGTTATCGGCAGCGTGCTCGAATAGCCAAGGACGTTATCGGCAGCCGAGTCACCAACGAGAAGAACGTCGATTCCCGCTTCATCGAAAGCCCCAGCCGTAAGCGCGTCGTAGCTGGTCAAGCAAGAGAACTTGCGACCGGCAGCCTTGAACTCGGTAAGTGTGGAGCTGCGGACGATTTTCGGGCTTAGCTCTTCCATGCGTCAACTTCGATTTCAACGAGCATCTTTGGGTTTATGAACTTGAGCCCGGCCAACATGGTCGCCGCTGGGCGAATTTCTCCAAAGATTTCGCCGTGAGCCTTGCCAACCGCATCCATGTCTTCGGCGTCGGCCAAGTAAACGCGCGTGCGAACCACGTTCTCTAGCGTGTAGCCAACTTGGGCTAGAGCGGCGGCGATTACTTCGAAAGCGACCTTGGTCTGCAGGTAGGCGTCGCCCTCGCCTTGGAGTTCACCGTTGACGGTTGCGGTTGAACCTGAGACGTGAACGTAGTTTCCGGCCTTCACGGCGCGAGAGTAACCAATCTTGGCTTCCCAAGGGCCGCCGCTTGAAATGAGTTGCTGATCTGACATGGTTACCCTCTGTATTTGTTTGTGATTGGCAGTCTGCGGTCGCGGCCGAAGGCCATTCCCGTGATCTTTGGCCCGATCGCGCCTTGGCGTCGCTTCCATTCGGCTCGGTCCACCAAAGTCAAAACTCTCTCGACAACCGATGCATCAAAACCGGCGGCAATAATCTCGGACGCACTCTGGCGCTTTTCGACGTAGCGGTCGAGGATTGCGTCCAAGACGTCGTATTCCGGCAGCGAATCTTGGTCGGTTTGATCGGGTCTCAGTTCTGCTGAGGGCGGTTTACTTATCGAGTTTTCTGGAATCGGAGCCTTTTGGCCGTTTTGCTCAGCCCACTCGTTTCGCCATCTCGCTAGTTCCCAAACCAAGGTCTTCTCGACGTCCTTGATTGGAGCGAAGCCGCCAACCGAATCGCCGTAGATGGTTGAGTAGCCGACGGCAAGTTCAGACTTGTTGCCTGTCGTCAATGTGAGGTGGCTCTTGGAGTTGCTCTCGGCCATGAGTATTACACCGCGCATGCGGGCCTGCAGATTTTCGGAAGCCAGGTCGCTCAGCTCTAGGTTCGCTTCGAAGGCGTTGACCATGTCTTCGATGGCGACGGTTTGGTAGTTGCAACCGAGGTTCTCGGCGAGAGTCGCCGCATCACCCTTTGAATGCTCGGACGAGTACCGGCTCGGCATCGAGACACCGAAGACGTTGCTCGCCCCGAGCGCGTCCGCGGCGATTGTCGCGACTAAGGCTGAGTCGATTCCTCCGCTTAGTCCGAGCACTACCGATTTGAAACCGTTTTTGTGCACGTAATCTCGCAAGCCGAGAACCAGGGCGTTCCAGACCTGCCAGTTATCGTCTGATCTTGTGACCTGATGTGGTGAAACAAGCTCAGGGGTCGCGTCAATGTCAACCAATAGCGTGTCTGTGGCGAACTGTTTCGCTCGCCCAATTACCTCGCCACTCGTTGAAACAAAAATGCTGTCACCGTCAAAGACGAGGTCGTCTTGCCCGCCAACTAGATTCACGTAGGCCACCGACGTAGCTTGAGTTGTGGCTAGCTCCTTGATCAACCCGAGGCGACGGTCGTCTTTATCGGATTCAAACGGTGAACCGTTCAGCACCAAAGTGAGATCTGTTTTACTGGCGCCTATCTGCGACACCGGTCCGCCGGTCTGCCAGATGTCCTCGCAGATGACGACGGAAACTCTCTTGCCTAAAAAGTCGAAGGTGAGCAATTCATTACCAGGTACAAAATTTCGGTACTCGTCAAATACCGAGTAGTTAGGGAGGTGGTGTTTGTCGTACCTGTGAGCTACTTTGCCGCCTAGCAAAACCGACGCACTGTTGTGGGCGATCGCCCAACCACTCGGGGCGCTGGCGATGCGCGGATGCCCCACGACCACCGCGATTTCGCCAAGCCCATCATTCGCTAAGTGCTTGGCTAGCTCCTCAACGGAGGCTTCGGCCTGGGCAACGAATCCTTTGCGGGTGGCCAGATCTTCGATCGGATAACCGGTTACGCACATTTCGCCGAATTGGATTAGGTTTGCGCCATCGTTGACGGCTAACTTGCACTGCTCGAAAATGGCGCTCACGTTCGCGTCGATGTCACCCACGATTGGGTTTGTTTGAACCATGGCTAAGCGAATTTTCGGCACAACGACTAGCCTAGTAGTAGGCAATAGAGAGGATTCCAATGAGCGACAAACAGCGTGACTTTGTCTTGAGAACTATCGAGGAGCGCGGCGTTAAGTTTGTGCGTCTTTGGTTCACCGATGTTGCGGGAACCCTGAAGTCGGTAGCGATTGCACCGGCCGAGGTTGAGGGAGCCTTCGCCGAGGGAATTGGCTTCGATGGCAGTGCCATCGAGGGCTTAGCGCGAAGCTACGAGGCCGACATGCTGGCTCAGCCCGACCCAAGCACCTTCCAGATCCTCCCGTGGCGCGGCGAGATCGACCCAACCGCTCGCATGTTCTGCGACATCCGCACCCCGGACAACCAGCCGGCAGCAGCCGACCCGCGCAACGTGCTTCGTCGCGCCTTGGCCAAGGCCGCCGAAATGGGCTTTTCGTTCTACATTCACCCTGAGATCGAGTTCTACCTGCTGAAGTCATCGCAAATCGGCCCGGAAGGACCGATTCCGGTCGATCGCGCCGGCTACTTTGACAACGTCCCCGGTGGCACCGCGCACGATTTCAGACGTCGCGCAGTTTCAATGCTCGAGCAGTTGGGCATCTCAGTCGAGTTTGCCCACCACGAGGGTGGTCCTGGTCAGAACGAGATCGACTTGCGCTACGCCGACGCGCTAACCATGGCCGACAACATTATGACCTTCCGCACGGTTATCAAAGAGGTCGCCATCGAGCAGGGCGTCTACGCCACGTTCATGCCGAAGCCTTTCACCGAGCACCCGGGTTCGGGTATGCACACCCACATGTCGCTCTTTGAAGGCGACACCAACGCGTTCTACGATCCTTCGGCCCAATACCAACTCTCCAAAGTTGGTCGACAGTTCATCGCCGGATTGCTAAAGCACGCACCGGAGATCACGGCGGTCACCAACCAGTACGTCAACTCCTACAAGCGCCTCTGGGGCGGCGGAGAAGCGCCGTCATTCGTCTGCTGGGGACACAACAACCGCTCGGCACTGATTCGCGTCCCGCTCTACAAGCCGAACAAGTCAAACTCGTCTCGAATCGAATATCGCGCGATTGACTCGGCTGCGAACCCATACCTTGCCTATGCGCTTCTGCTCTCGGCCGGTCTCAAGGGCATCGAGGAGGGGCTTGAGCTACCGCCCGAGGCCGAGGACAACGTCTGGAACCTAACCGATTCTGAGCGACGCGCTATGGGTATTCAGCCACTGCCGCAAAGTCTCGAACACGCTATTCGTAAGCTCGAAGAGAGCGAACTTGCCGCCGAGGTTCTTGGCGAAGAAGTGTTCTCATACGTGTTGGCAAACAAGCGTCGCGAATGGAGCGATTACCGTTCTCAGGTAACCCCGTTCGAGCTTCAGCAAAACCTCGAAACCCTCTAGATAAAAATTGGCTACGCTCTCTGAGTTAGCCCGCTTGGGTTTCTTGGACCTTGAAGGAACCATCGGCAAACTCGATGCCCTGGTCAAAAAGGTTGGTGATTCTGGTCGCTCGGCGTTTGCCGCGATTAGCCAGGCTGCCTCTCCGGATCAAGCGCTAAACGGGTTGCTCGATCTATCTGACATCGACGTAAAGGCCGTCAAGAAGCTTTTATCGAAGCAACCGAGCGCAGAACGCCTGATTCTCACTATCGGCGCTTCGTCGGCTCTGATTGACTTCTTGAGGCGACATCCACAATCTATAGCTCTCTTTGAGAAAGAAACCGCGCTTCCGAATCGAGAACAGCTAGACGCATTCTTCTCTCCTGTGGTCGCAGACATTGCTTCTACCGAAGCGGCCTGGGTTGGCATCCGGATCTGCTATCGCGAGCAACTTCTGAAGATCGCAGCTTTTGACGTAACCGCTAAGGATTCGCAGGCCGTGATGCCTGGGGTCGCAGCAGCCTTGGCTGACTTAGCCGGGGCAGCCGTCGAAGCGGGATTGAAGGTCGCTCGCTGGGAGTTGACCGCTCTTACCGATCACGGCGTATTCGAGGCCAGCGAGGTGGCCAACACTCGCCTAGCGGTCATAGCGATGGGTAAGTGCGGCGCGAGGGAGCTCAACTACATTTCAGACGTCGACGTAATCTTTGTCGCAGAGCCGTCAGGTGAACTAGAAAGCTCTAGAGCGCTCGAAATCGCAACGCGTTTAGCCACCAGGATGATGCGCGCCATGGACGCGAACGCGCCTGAACCGGCACTCTGGCAGGTCGACCCGAACCTTAGACCAGAAG
>CAFBNO010000025.1_pt1 | contig 14237 bp, 10 predicted proteins | sample 7269281 | NCBI WGS metagenome assembly CAFBNO01 (sample SAMEA6814098, study PRJEB35770) | freshwater metagenome | biome: Freshwater; feature: Freshwater reservoir; material: water | place: Czech Republic | collected 2017-05-23 | depth 30m m | reverse complement strand
GTGGTGAAACGATGGACGTGATCAACCCGGCCACCGGTCAGGTTTACGCAACCGCGCCAAAATCTAATGCCTCGGACGTCGACCTGGCATTCAAGGTGGCCGATAGCGCCTTCGAGTCTTGGAGTCAGAGCACCCCGAGCGAGCGTCAGCTTGCGCTGTTTCGCATCGCCGATGCCCTTGAGGCTCGAGCCGAAGAGTTCGCCGATGTTGAGAGCGAGAACACCGGCAAGCCGCGCGCAGCATTGGTGGCCGATGAGATCATTCCCTCGGTTGACCAGATTCGTTTCTTCGCCGGAGCCGCTCGCAATCTGCAGGGCTTGGCAACCGCCGAGTATGCCAAGGACTTCACCTCTTCTATACGTCGTGAACCGATCGGTGTCATCGGCCAGGTGACTCCTTGGAATTACCCGCTGAATATGGCGACCTGGAAGTTCGCTCCGGCGCTTGCCGCCGGAAACACGATTGTTCTTAAGCCTTCAGACACGACTCCCGTTTCGACTCTCTTACTCGCCGAGTTGGCGTCCGAGTTTTTGCCAAAGGGCGTGTTCAACGTGGTCACGGGAGACCGCGACTCGGGGCGCGCGCTAATCGAAAACCCGATTCCGCAGATGGTGTCGATCACCGGGTCGGTAGCCGCCGGCATGGAGGTTGCCAAGAGTGCGGCCGTCGACCTGAAGCGAGTGCACCTCGAGCTCGGGGGCAAGGCACCGGTCATCGTATTTGCCGATGCCGACCTCGAAAAGGCGGCGACCCAGATTGTCATCGCCGGTTTCTTCAACGCCGGGCAGGATTGCACCGCGGCCACTCGTCTGCTGGTTCACGAGTCGGTTCACGATGACTTCGTTGCCATACTCTCGGCAAAGGTGCGTGCAAATGCCATCACCGGAAGCCCAGATCGCGAAGACGTGCTGTTTGGCCCGGTCAATAACGCCAATCAGCTCGCTCGGGTAAAGGGTTTTATCGAGCGCCTGCCAGATCACGCGAACATAGAGGTTGGCGGCCACGGCATCGAAGGGGCCGGCTATTTTCACGAAGCAACCGTGCTGACCGGTTTGCGACAGCAGGACGAACACATCCAGACCGAAATCTTCGGGCCGGTCATAACAGTGCAGAAATTCTCGACAGACGAGGAGGCCATGCGCTGGGCCAACGATGTGAAGTACGGTTTGGCGTCCTCGGTTTGGACCACCAACCACACCAGAGCGATGCGCTTTGCCAAGGGACTCAACTTTGGTTGCGTATGGATCAACACACACATCCCGATCGTTGCCGAAATGCCGCACGGTGGGTTCCGTCACTCCGGTTACGGCAAGGACCTCTCGCAGTATGGTTTCGAGGACTACACGCGCATCAAGCACGTGATGTCTTACATCGGCGACTAATCCACAGCATTCCGATTTGGGCCTGAGTTTGCCTGGCTCGGGCTGACACTCTTTGAATGCAAATGGTCTGGCTGATTCCCTCGTTCGCGATGGGCATCTTCTTTGGGCTGACCTCTGGGCTCTGGCAAATGGCGGTCATGTCGGGGCTTTCGGCGCTGATAGCCGTACTACTCCGGTTTCGCGGTCGTAAGTCGAAACCTTTCAGGCTGAAGATCAACCAGCGCGGGGTGTTCATCAACGGCAAGCGGGCGCCTAAATACATGCGTTTGTGGCGCAGGGAGTGGCGCGAGGAATACGCCAGGCAATTCGAGCAACTCGTGGCCGGGTTGCAACAGGAGCTTTCGAAAACCTCGTTCGAGCCGCTCTCGTTTGTTGCCGGGTTCAATCTTGAACTCAATCTTGCAGATTTGGGCCCTCACCTATTCTTGGTTGGCCCAACCGGTTCGGGTAAGAGCAGGTGGTTGCAGTTGGTGCTCGGTTCGATGTCGGGGGAGGTCGAGCTTTTGCTCGCCGATTACAAGGGTGGTGTCACGCTTTCGCCTTTCGGCGAGCCGATAACCGACCTTTCACCCAAGGAGGAAAGGGAGGCTTTTTGGTCTTCGCTTTCCGAACTTTTAGAGGAGCGAGAGCGGTATTTAGTGGTTCAAGGGGTCGGCCGAGCCAGCGAAACCAGCCTCAAACCGGTTGTAGTGGTGGTAGATGAGCTCGCCCACGCGTTACGCGAGGATCGAGGGGCACTTTCGGCTTTGAGTGCCGTGGCAGCTCGGGGTCGCTCGCTCGGGGTTCACCTAATTTGCGCGAGTCAAAGTGTGTCGGGAGTGCCTCGAGAGCTGTTGGTTAATCTAAACCTGCGGGTAATTCTCGCCGGAGTCGATGAGGTTGACGCCCTTCAGTTAGGCGCCAAGACTCGGCCGCAGCGGGTTGCTGGCGTCGGGGTCGGTCAGGTAATCGGTGGGCCCGAGTTTCGGTTTCCGTTTAGGCAAGTGCCGATTCAAGTGCAACAGCACTCAAACCGTGAGCAACCGCAACCGGTTCGCTAACCAGATGGCCGTCGTGGGTGTTCAGCCCCAGTGCAAGCGATGCGTCAGCCTTGCAGGCGGCCTTCCAACCGTGGTTGGCAAGTGCGCGAGCGTAAGGCAGCGTGGCGTTGGTTAGCGCGTAGGTAGAGGTGTGGGGCACCGCGCCAGGCATGTTGGCTACGCAGTAGAACACGGTGTCGTGAACCTTGAAGGTTGGTTCGGCGTGAGTGGTCGGGTGCGAGTCCTCGAAGCAGCCGCCCTGGTCGATTGCGATGTCAACTAAAACCGAACCCGGTTTCATCTTCTTCACAAGTGCGTTGGTTACCAGCTTCGGAGCTTTGGCGCCGGGAATCAGAACCGAACCGATTACCAGGTCGGCTTCGGTGACCACGCGGTCGATCTCGAAAGCGTTCGAGACGATGGTGCGCAGGCGTCCGGCATAGATAGCATCTAGCTCGCGAAGGCGGTTGAGGTTGGTGTCTAGCACGGTTACTTCAGCGCCGAGGCCGACGGCCATGGCAACCGCGTTGGTTCCGGCAACACCGCCACCGAGGACGGCGACTCTTGCCGGACGGGTGCCAGGCACCCCACCGAGAAGCATTCCGTTGCCACCGTTTTGGCGCATCAAAGTGGAAGCACCAACCTGAACCGACAGACGCCCGGCGACTTCGCTCATTGGAGCCAGAAGTGGCAGCTGACGGTTTGGCAGTTGAACGGTTTCGTAAGCGATGGCGGTAACTTTTCTGGAAACCAGCTGCTCGGTGAGTTCTAGATCTGCGGCGAGGTGGAGGTAGGTGAAGAGAACTAGACCTTCGCGCAAGAAACCATACTCTTGCTCGATTGGCTCCTTGACCTTCAAAACCATCTCACCCGATTCCCAAGTGGTCTTGGCGTCCGGGGTGATCTTTGCGCCAGCGCTCTGGTATTCGGCGTCTGTGATTGATGAACCTAGGCCGGCACCGGCTTGAACGAAGACTTCGTGCCCTGCGACTACAAGTTCGTGAACACCGGCCGGAGTAATGGCTACGCGGTATTCATTGTTTTTAATTTCGCTCGGGACTGCAACCCGCATGTTTCTCCTTGTGGTGGCATCTTTGCCACGTCCGTCAATAGCCTAACCCGACCCCTTTGGTGTTTCGTATCCAAACTGTCACAACTTGTGGCAGTATTTTTTATGACGCAGTTGTCGGGCGTTGCTTCTTTGTTGTTGTTCGGGATTTCTCCCTTATCGATAGAAAAGAGTTCAGAGTTGGACGCAAAAATTATCACTCGACGTAGCCTCTTTGCAGGCGCCGGTGCCCTCTCAATCACAGCGGTTCTAGCCGCATGTGCCCCTGGTGCAACCAAGACGGTTTACTGGGACAACTGGCCGTACTACATCGACGGAGAAGCGGATGGCTCGTACCCGACGCTTAAGGACTTCGAGAAGAAGACCGGAATTCACGTCGAGTACGCGACCAAGATTGACGACAACAACACCTACTACGCGAGCATCAAGAACCAGCTCGCGGCAGGAACCGACACCGGAGCAGACACCTTCTGCCTGACCGACTGGATGGCCGGACGACTAATTGGCGACGGCGACCTTGCCAAGCTTGACTACGCGAAAATGCCAAACGTAACCGCCAACCTGGACCCGGCTTTCAAGGGCGTTGGTAGCTTTGGCGACTTCGACCCAGAGCGCACGTACTCTCTGCCTTGGAAGGGCATTATCGCGGCCGTGGGTTACCACAAGGTCAACTACAAGGCCGTAACTGGCAAGGATGCCCCGACCAGTCTTGAAGACCTCTGGGCTCCCGAGCTCAAGGGCAAGATTGAAGTTCTCTCTGAGATGCGCGACACCATCGGCATGATCATGATGGCGAACGGCGTCGACATCGCGAAGTTCGTCAAGGCGGACTTCGACAAGGCGCTGGCCTTCTTCAAGGGCAAGGTCGACAGCGGTCACATCCGCGGAGTCAAGGGCAACAGCTACATCGATGACTACATCAACGGCGACGCAGTAGCCGGCATTGTTTGGGCTGGCGACCTGATCGCCACCAACGTCGAGGCCGGCAATGACGACCTCGGCTACGTGCTGGTCGACTCTGGCTCTACCTTCGCGACCGACAACTTTGTGATTCCTAAGGGCGCCAAGAACAAGGCCCTAGCCGAAGAGCTAATCAACTACTACTACGACCCTGCCGTCGTGGCCAAATCTTCGATCGGTGGTGTGTTCTACGTTCCACCGGTAGCCGGAGTGAAGGAAATCGTCGCTCAGACGAACCCGGACCTTGCCGCCAACGAGCTGCTGTTCCCTTCGGCAGAAACGTTCGCAACCAAGCTGCATCACTTCAGAACACTGACCGCAGAAGAAGACAACAGCTTCTCGCAGGCTTGGTCCGATGTCTCTAACGGGGTTGTGTAGTTGGCCGGCGAGCTTTCAGTCGCAGGTGCCGATCTAGAACTAATTGACGTCCGCAAGGACTTTCCGGGCTTTACCGCGCTCGATGACATGGACCTTCACATCCCAGCCGGTCAATTCTTCGCACTGCTAGGCCCATCGGGTTGTGGCAAAACCACCACTCTTCGAATCGTCGCCGGCCTCGAAACCCCAACTCAAGGGCGCGTCCTCATCGGTGGCAAAGACATCACCGACACCAAGCCACATGACCGCCCGGTAAACACGGTGTTTCAGTCCTACGCACTGTTCCCACACATGACAATTCTCGAAAACGTAGCCTTTGGCTTGCGTCAGCGCAAGGTTGAAGACCCGCTAGCCAAGGCTCAGGCGGGGCTAGATCTAGTCGAGCTCGGCCACATCGGCGCTCGCCGGCCTCAGCAGCTCTCGGGTGGCCAGCAGCAGCGCGTGGCTCTGGCTCGCGCACTGGTGAATCGCCCATCGCTATTGCTACTCGACGAACCGCTCGGAGCTCTAGACCTCAAGCTTCGTCGCCAGATGCAAATCGAACTCAAGGCGATTCAGATGGAGGTCGGCTTGACCTTCCTTCACGTCACCCACGACCAAGAAGAAGCCATGGACATGGCCGACACGGTTGCAGTAATGAACAAGGGACGCATCGAGCAGATGGGTTCGCCAGAGGCACTTTACGACCGCCCGAAAACCGCCTTTGTCTCTAGGTTTCTGGGCCAGTCGAACCTCTTTGTTGGCAAGGTAAGCGAAGAAAACCCCAACTCGGTTTCGATCGAGGTTGGCGGAGCCAAGATCACCGTTGATAAGAAGCGTGCCGAGAAGCACACCGGCACCGTGGCAATCGGCGTTCGCCCAGAAAAGGCCACCTTCCACGAAGAAAAGCCAAACCTCGGCGCAGATCACGTGCTCATTGGTCCAGGTGAAATTATCGATATCCGCTTCACCGGCGTTAGCAACCAGTACCTGATCGAGATTCCGAACATCGGCGAAATCACTGTGTTCGCGCAGAACGTCGGTAAGAGCCCGGTAGTCGAACTCGGGGCAAAGGTTTGGGTTTCCTGGAAGGTCGAGCACTCCTTCGGTTTGCGCGACCTACCTGACGGCACCGAAGACCTGGGCTAAACATGGCTTTCGCGGCTTTCGGTTCGAGCACACCAACCACTAAGGGTCAGACCAAGTCCGGCCGCGTGGTCTTGGCGCTTCTGCTTCCGGGCCTCATCTACCTGGTTCTGTTTTTTGTAATTCCCTTGGTTTCGCTGGTTCTAACCTCACTCGAGGCGCCGGCCGCATCGGGCAGGATCGGTGAGTACGTCCCAGGCTTCGATTTTGGTAACTATGCCTACGTTGTTACAAAATACTGGCCGCAGATTGCCCGTTCCTTTGGTTTCGCATTCATCGCCACCATCATTGCGCTTCTGATTTCTTACCCGTTGGCATACTTCATCGGCGTCAAAGCACGTCCTTGGCCGATGCTTCAACGCATGCTCGTCACCCTGGTTATCGCGCCTTTCTTCATCTCGTTCCTGCTGCGCACCATCGCCTGGAAGCAGCTTCTGGCCGACCACTCTCCAATTATCGAGTGGGCTCATCAAGTCGGATTTTTGAGCCCCTCCCAATCGTTCATCGGCTCAAACGCCGCGGTGGTTTTCGGTTTGGTTTACAACTTCATCCCGTTCATGACTCTGCCGCTCTACACCAGCCTCGAGCGCCTGGACACGCGCTATCTCGAAGCCGGCTCTGACCTCTACGCGAGCCCATCGAAGGTGTTCCGCAAGATCACCCTGCCGCTTTCGATGCCCGGAATCATATCGGGAACCCTGTTGACTTTCATTCCAATCGCCGGTGACTACGTAAATGCCAGCCGCGACTTCCTCGGTTCATCGAATACCTCGATGATCGGAACCATGGTCGACGCCGACTTCTTGCAAAACCGAAACTACCCGGCCGCCTCGGCGATGTCGGTGGTCTTGATGGGCATAATCCTGATTCTTGTCACCTGGTACGTTCGCAAGAGTGGAACGGAGGACCTCCTCTAATGAAGGCTCTATCGCACCTTTGGTCTGGTATCAAACGCGGTTCACTTCCGGTTTATTCGCTGATCGCAGTGGTGTTCTTGCTGACACCAATTTTCTACACAATCATCTTCTCGTTCAATAAGTCGCTTCGCCGAAACACGGTCTGGAACTCGTTCACGCTTGATAACTGGACCAACATTTGCGCTCGTCAAGACCTCTGCAGTGCGGTTGGCAACTCGCTGATGATCAGCTTGATTTCTACCCTGATCGCAACCGCGCTCGGCACCGCTCTGGCCATTGCGCTAGTTCGCTACCGGTTCAAGCTGCGCTCTACGGTGAACTTCGCGTTGTTCCTACCAATGGCAACGCCTGAAATCGTCATGGGCGCCGGTCTTGCCAGCCTGTTCTTCAACGCTGGTGTCGGCCCGGGCTTCGTGCCAACGGTCATCGCCCACGTGATGTTCTGTCTTAGCTTCGTCGTGGTCACCGTGAAGGCTCGAGTTCAGACGCTAGACCCGGCACTCGAAGAAGCGGGTCGCGATCTTTATGCGAACCCGAGCCAGGTGTTCTGGAAGATCACGTTCCCACTGCTGCTACCGGGCGTGCTTTCGGCGGCGCTACTCTCGTTCGCGCTCTCGTTCGACGACTTCATCATCACGTACTTCAACTCGGGTTCGGTGAACACGTTCCCCAAGTTCATTTATGTAGCCGCAAAGGGCGGTGTTCCCGCACAGGCCAACGTAATAGCGTCATCGGTGTTCTTGCTGGCGATTCTGATCGTGCTCGCGACTCAGATTTCGAGCCACTTCAAGCGCAAGCGCCTTCAGCACATCAAGTAAACCTAAAAGCTCTAGAGGTTGGCTATGCCGGCTTCTAAGATGTCCAGCGCCTCGTTTAGGAGTGCGTCTGAGATCGCAAGCGGTGGCAAGAAGCGAATCACGTTTCCGTAAGTTCCGGCGTTCAAGACCAAGACGCCGTTTGAGGTGCAGTGCTTGACTACCTTCTCAACCGCTGCCGCATTAGGAGTTAGCTTGCCGTCGTTTTCGATGAACTCGATCGCAATCATTGCGCCACGGCCACGAACATCGCCCATGAGCGGGTACTTAGCCTTCATCGCGTGTAAGCGCTCAAGAAGAATCTTCTCGATTCGGTGAGCGGACTCAAACACTCCGCCGGCTTCGATCTGTTCTAGAACCGCGACGGCTGCGGCTGCGGCGACAGGGTTACCACCGTAGGTGCCACCGATCCCGCCAGCGTGCGAAGAATCCATGATTTCGGCGCGTCCGGTGACTGCCGAGATCGGCATGCCTCCCGCTACACCCTTTGCGATGGTTACGAGGTCTGGCTCGAAGCCTTCCTCCCAGTCGCTGGCAAACCACTTGCCGGTTCTGGCGATACCGGCCTGAACCTCGTCGGCAACGACGACGATACCGTTTGCGCGGCACCAGTCCTGCAAAGTCTTTAGGAATCCTGGAGCGGGGACGATGAATCCACCCTCACCCTGAATCGGCTCGATCACCAGGGCGGCTAGGTTGGCAGCTCCGACGCGCTTTTCCATGTAGGTAATGGCACGAGCTGCGGCTTCCGGCCCGGTCATCCCTGCGGCGTCGCGGAACGGGTAAGACATCGGCACGTGGTGAACACCTGGAGCAAATGGGCCAAAGCCCGAGTTGTAAGGCATCGCCTTGAAGTTCATGGCCATGGTGAGGTTAGTGCGGCCGTGGTAGGCGTGGTCGAAAACGGCTATTTCGCCGCGTCCGGTGAACTTGCGAGCGAACTTGACCGCGTTTTCTACCGCCTCGGCACCCGAGTTGAACAGGGCGCTCTTCTTGGCGAAACTGCCAGGTGTGTGGGCGTTTAGGAGCTCTGCAACGCGAACGTATGGCTCGTAAGGGGTGACGGTAAAGAGTGTGTGGGTCAGCTTGGCGACCTGCTCCTGAACGGCCTTGACCACGCCGTCGTTGGTGTGACCGATGGTGACAACGCCGATGCCAGAACCGAGGTCGATGAACTGGTTGCCGTCGACATCCTGCAGAATCGCGCCGTGAGCGCGTTCGATATAAACCGGGAGAGCAGCGCCAACACCAGCAGATACGTGCTTTAGGCGGTTTGCGTGCAGGGCGTTGGACTTAGGTCCTGGAATTGTGGTTACGATTTTTCGTTCTTGTTCCATGCCTCAAGTCTAAACCTGCGGGGGAGTGGATGGGTGGCAAGATTGAAGGATGCGCCGCGTAATCATCCTCGGATCCACCGGATCCATCGGAACTCAAGCCCTCGAGGTCATCGCAGCCAACTCTGACCGCTTCGAAGTGGTCGGTTTGGCCGCCGGCACCAACAGCGAGTTGCTCGAGTCGCAGGCCCACGCCTTTGGCGTGAAAAAGGCTGTTCTAGGTGCCGAGGCGGCAACCGAACTGGTCGAAACAACCAACGCGGACGTCGTGGTGAACGGAATCACCGGATCCATCGGCTTAGCGCCCACGCTGGCGGTGCTTCGCACGGGCAAGACCCTCGCGTTGGCCAACAAGGAGTCGCTTATCGTCGGTGGTCGCCTGGTGACCGAGCTGGCCAAGCCCGGCCAGATTGTCCCGGTCGATAGCGAACATTCGGCGCTCGCTCAGTGTTTGCTCGCGGGTGAAACCGCCGAGGTACGAAAGTTGATCTTGACCGCATCGGGTGGCCCATTCCGCGGTTGGTCACGAGAGCAGCTCGAGTCTGTCACTCCGGAACAAGCGCTCAAGCACCCGACCTGGGTCATGGGCAAAGTGGTTACCACCAACTCGGCGACTCTCGTCAACAAGGGTCTCGAGATCATCGAGGCGCACCTGCTGTTCGGCATTCCCTTTGAACGCATCGAGGTAACGGTTCACCCGCAATCGGTCGTGCACTCGATGGTCGAGTTTGTCGATGGTTCTGTGGTTGCTCAGGCTTCACCGCCAAACATGAAGTTGCCGATTGCCCTCGGAATGTCTTGGCCCGAGCGGCTAGCAAATGTTTCTCCGGCCCTGGATTGGACCCAAAGCCACAACTGGAGCTTCGAACCGCTCGACGAAAAGGTTTTCAAGGCCGTCGCGCTTGCTCGCCAGGTCGGTTCTGCAGGGCTAACGTTCCCAGCCGTCTACAACGCGGCAAACGAGGAGGCCGTCGAGGCCTTCCACCAGGGCAGAATCGGCTTCAACCAGATCGTCGACCTCATCGAGCGAGTCGTGGACGCCCACACTCCTGAGACCGAGCTCTCTCTAGACGGTGTCCTCGCAGCCGAGGTTTGGGCACGCGAGCGGGCCAACGCCCAGATCGCAACTGCCTGCTAGGCAAATTGTCAGACTTCTCGGTTAGGTTTCTCCCATGGGCATCATCGTCATCATCATCGGCTTGGCACTTTCGATCGGCTTGCACGAGTTCGGTCACCTGATTCCCGCAAAGCTTTTCGGTGTTCGCGTGCCGCACTGGGCAATCGGTTTCGGGCCCAAATTGTTCTCGAAAAAGATTGGTGAAACCGAATATTCGTTCAGGTTGATCCCGCTCGGTGGTTACATCACGATGATCGGCATGTATCCGCCAGATCGCAAGGGCAAGGATGCCAAGCGCCCATTTGGTCGACTGATTGCGCAGGCTCGGGGTGCTCACTCTGAATTCATGCAGGATGGCGACGAAGGCAAGCGCACGCTCTATAGCCTGCCGGCCTGGAAGCGCATCATCATCATGTTTGGTGGCCCGGTCACCAACCTAATCATCGGCATGGTCTTGCTGACCAGCGTCTTCGTTTCGGTTGGCAGCATGCAGTCCACCACGAGCGTAAAAAAGGTTGTCCCCTGTGTGGCGGCCATGACTCAGGGCAAATGTCTGGCTGATGCCTTGCCAACTCCTGCTGTGGCAGCCGGCATCTTGGCGGGCGACAAGATTTTGACCATCGACGGCAAATCGGTTTCCAGCTATGCGCAAGTTCAGACGGCGATCCAAACGAGCCGCGCGCCAATTGAGATGACCCTGCTTCGAAAAGGTGAGACCGTTTCGGTCACCTTGCCGGCGGCTTGGGCAAAGTTGCCTTACCTCGACGCCAAGACCGGTCAGCAAAAGACCCATACCGCTCGTTTCATCGGGGTTTCGTTTGCCGAAAAAGCGGTGCCGACTAGTTTCTCAGAGGGTTTCAACCAGGCGGGCTCGGTGGTTTCGGGCACCTTCGGCATAATCGGTAGCTTCCCCCAGCAGGTTTACACCACGTTAGAGCGAACGGTTCTTTCTCAAGAACGTGACCCGAACGGCGCCGTTTCTATCGTTGGTGTCGCTGAGGCGTCCACGAAGGTCGACTCGTTCGCATACTGGCTCTACCTGCTCGGTTCGCTCAACATCGCACTGTTCGTTTTCAACATGATTCCTCTGCCACCGCTAGACGGCGGGCACATTGCCGGCGGAGTTTACGAATACCTCAAACGTGGAGCGTTCAAGCTCTTGCGCAAAAAAGACCCCGGCCCGGTTGACACCGCGCTGATGGCTCCGATCGCCCAGGTCATGTTCGTAGTTTTGTTCTTTGTGGGAATCATGGTCGTCTTCGCCGATGTCGTGAACCCAATCGTGTTCTAGCGTTTTAGAATTAGTCCGTGGCTGCAATCAATCTCGGACCTCGCAAGACTCCGCCCCCAGTGCTCGCTCCAAGGCGCAAGACTCGCCAGATTATGGTGGGCAAGGTCGCCGTTGGCGGCGACGCACCAATCTCGGTTCAGTCGATGTGCACGACCCCGACAACCGATGTAAACGCCACTCTGCAGCAGATCGCCGAGCTAACCGCATCTGGTTGCGACATAGTCCGCGTTGCCGTGCCGAGCCAGGACGACGCCGATCGACTTCACTTGATTGCCCGAAAGTCACAGATTCCGGTCATCGCCGACATTCACTTTCAGCCAAAGTACGTTTTTCAGGCAATCGACGCCGGTTGCGGTGCGGTTCGCGTGAACCCTGGCAACATCCGCCAGTTTGACGACCAGGTCGGTGCCATTGCCAAGGCCGCCAAGGACGCCGGTGTTTCGATTCGAATCGGTGTGAACGCCGGTTCGCTAGACCCACGCTTGTTGCAGAAGTACGGCAAGGCAACCCCCGAGGCCCTCGTCGAGTCGGCCGTTTGGGAGGCATCGCTGTTCGAAGAGCACGACTTCCACGACTTCAAGATTTCGGTGAAGCACAACGACCCGGTCGTCATGGTGCGCGCCTACGAGTTGCTCTCGGAACAGGGCGACTGGCCACTGCACCTCGGCGTGACCGAGGCCGGGCCTGCGTTCCAGGGCACCATCAAATCTTCCGTTGCCTTTGGTTCGCTTCTCTCTAAGGGAATCGGAGACACCATTCGCGTTTCGCTCTCGGCACCGCCGGTAGAAGAGATCAAGGTTGGCTCGCAGATTCTCGAGTCTCTAAACCTCAGACCTCGCAAACTCGAAATCGTTTCTTGCCCATCCTGCGGCCGCGCTCAGGTTGATGTTTACACCCTCGCCAACGACGTCACCAAGGGTCTCGAAAAGATGACCGTTCCGCTTCGCGTCGCCGTTATGGGTTGCGTGGTCAATGGTCCGGGGGAGGCTCGTGAAGCCGACCTAGGCGTCGCTTCGGGTAACGGCAAGGGCCAGATTTTCGTCAAGGGTGAGGTAATCAAGACCGTGCCCGAGAGTGAAATCGTCGCAACTCTCATCGAAGAGGCAAACCGCCTTGCCGCCACCATGGATCCAAACCTGGTCGGTTCAGCCCAAGTCGTCGTAGCCCAAAAGTAAGAGACCAATGCCTATTCGCCTGTCAAACCTGTTCCTTCGCACATTGCGCGAAGACCCGGCCGAGGCTGAGGTAGAGAGCCACAAGCTTTTGCTTCGCGCGGGCTACATTCGCCGTGCCGCGCCCGGTGTTTACACCTGGTTGCCGCTTGGCCTTGCCGTGAAGGCTAAGGTCGAGAAGATCGTTCGCGAAGAAATGGCCAATGCCGGCGCTCAAGAAGTCTTCTTCCCGGCCCTTTTGCCACGCGAACCTTTTGAGATAACCGGTCGCTGGACCGAATACGGCGACAACCTGTTTCGCCTGCAAGACCGCAAGAAGGCCGACTACCTGCTCGCCCCGACCCACGAAGAGATGTTCACCCTCTTGGTGAAAGACCTCTACTCCTCATACAAAGACCTGCCGGTTTGCCTCTACCAGATTCAGAACAAGTACCGCGACGAAGCCCGCCCGCGCGCAGGCCTCCTCCGCGGCCGCGAGTTCGTAATGAAGGACGCCTACTCATTCGACGTGGACGACGCCGGACTCGTTCGTGCATACCAAGCTCAGCGTGATGCCTACGAGCGCATCTTCAGGCGTCTCGGTGTCGAATACGTGATCGTTAGGGCAGACGCCGGCGCCATGGGCGGCAGTGCCTCCGAAGAATTCCTAAGCCCTAGCCCGATCGGTGAAGACACCTTCGTGCGCTCGCCGAGTGGCTACGCAGCAAACGTCGAGGCAGTGGTAACCCCAGCGCCACCGGCGTTACCGATTGAGGGGCAGCCGGCTGCCGTGGTTCACGACTCACCAAAGACTCCAACCATCGCAACCCTGGTCGCCCTCGCCAACGCCAACGTGAAGCGCGCCGATGGCCGCGACTGGGTTGCCGCCGACACCCTGAAGAACGTGGTTCTCGCCCTTACTTCACCCGAGGGTAAGCGCTCGCTAGTGATGGTCGGTGTTCCTGGCGACCGCGAGGTTGACGCCAAGCGTGCCGAGGCAGCTTTTGCGCCTAACGAGGTTGAGCAGGCTACCGAAGAAGACTTCGCCAAGAACCCAGAGCTGGTAAAGGGCTACATCGGCCCGAAGCAAGGTGGCTTCAAGGGCATCGAGTACTTCGTTGACCCTCGAGTCGTCTCAGGCACCGCCTGGGTGACCGGGGCCAACCAGAAAGAAAAGCACGTCTTCGATTTGGTGTACGGCCGCGACTTTGAGGCCGACGGCATCAAGGACATCGCCGAAGTGCGCGCCGGCGACCCAGCACCAGACGGCTCTGGCCCCCTCGAACTGGCTCGCGGAATCGAGATCGGTCACGTCTTCCAGCTCGGTCGCAAGTATGCCGAAGCTCTAGATCTCAAGGTCCTCGACGAAAACGGCAAGCTGGTCACGGTGACCATGGGTTCCTACGGAATCGGTGTGACTCGAATCATCGCGGTGCTAGCCGAGGCAAATCGTGACGAAAAGGGCCTGATCTGGCCCGAGTCGGTCAGCCCGGCTGATGTCTACATCGTGGCTGCCGGCAAGGATGAAGCCATCTACGAGGCGGCCGAGAATCTCGCCGCGGCACTCGAAGCCAACGGCAAGACCGTGATTCTCGACGACCGGCTGAAGGTGAGCCCGGGAGTCAAGTTCTCAGATGCCGAACTAATCGGCGTGCCAAACATAGTTATCTGCGGCCGAG
>CAFBNO010000024.1_pt1 | contig 14392 bp, 13 predicted proteins | sample 7269281 | NCBI WGS metagenome assembly CAFBNO01 (sample SAMEA6814098, study PRJEB35770) | freshwater metagenome | biome: Freshwater; feature: Freshwater reservoir; material: water | place: Czech Republic | collected 2017-05-23 | depth 30m m | reverse complement strand
TCACAAGGTTACAGGGCGTCAGGCTCAAACGAGTAGAATTGACGCAGCCGCCAAACACCGCCGATTAGGGCCCAAATTGACTCCAGACGACCTAGCAATAATCATTGCGCGCGTTCTAAACGAACTTGTCGCGAGTGGTCGCCTTGCCCAATTTGAGTTTGGCGAAGTAGTTGTCGAACGCCCAAAGAATCGTGAGCACGGCGACTGGGCGACAAACGTGGCCATGCAATTTGCCGGCAAGGCGGGTCTGAAACCCCGAGAATTCGCCGATATTCTCGCCCCTGCTCTCGAAGCGGTCGAAGGCATCGAAAGCGTCGACGTCGCAGGCCCAGGATTCATCAATATCACCCTTGCCGCTGGTGCTGCGGGTTCGATCGCGAAGCAGATCGTTGAGGCCGGCGCTTCCTTCGGTTTGGGCGATGCCCTAAAGGGCATTTCGATGAACCTAGAGTTCGTTTCGGCTAACCCGACCGGCCCGATGCACATCGGTGGCGCTCGCTGGGCATCGGTTGGCGACTCGCTCGCCCGCATTTTGCAATCGCAGGGCGCAAAGGTGACCCGCGAGTATTACTTCAACGACCACGGTGCCCAGATCGATCGGTTCGCTCGCTCGCTTTTGGCAGCCGCTCGCAAAGAACCAACCCCGGAGGACGGCTACGCCGGGGCCTACATCGAACAGATCGCGCAGAAGGTCCTAGACGGCACCGCCGAAGACATCTTGGCTATGCCGGAGGCCGAGGCTCAAGAGGCCTTCAGGGCCGCGGGTGTCGAACTCATGTTTGGCGAAATCAAGACCTCGATGCACGACTTCGGAGTCGACTTTGACGTCTTCTTTCACGAAAACTCGCTCTACGAGTCGGGCGCCGTTCAAAAGGCGATCGACCGCCTGCGCGAGCTTGGCCACATTTTCGAAGAGGACGGCGCTACCTGGCTTCGTTCGACCACCTTTGGCGACGACCGCGACCGCGTGATCCTAAAGTCAGACGGCGAAGCCGCTTACATCGCCGGCGACCTCGCCTACTACCTCGACAAGCGCTCGCGCGGCTTTGACCGTTGCATCTACATGCTCGGCGCCGACCACCACGGCTATGTGAATCGAATGATGGCCATGTGTGCCGCCTTCGGCGATACCCCTGGTGTAAACCTCGAAATCATGATCGGCCAGCTGGTCAACTTGGTGCGAAACGGCGAGCCGGTTCGAATGTCCAAGCGCGCGGGAACCGTGGTCACCATGGAAGACCTAGTCGACATCGTCGGAGTGGATGCCGCCCGTTACGCCTTGGTTCGCTCATCGATCAACTCGATGGTCGACATCGACCTGGCTCTGCTCGAGAAGAAGACCAACGACAACCCGGTCTTCTACGTTCAGTACGCTCATGCGAGAACCAAGCAGGTTGCCGTGAACGCTCTGTCTCTAGGCGTCGACACCAGCGAATTCGAGCCGGCATTGCTGAATCACCCGAGCGAAGAAGAGCTACTCGCCAAGCTGATTGAATACCCGCGCATCACCGCCGGTGCAGCCGAGCTTAGAGAACCCCACCGGGTGGCTCGCTACCTCGAAGAGGTCGCCGGCGCCTACCACCGCTGGTATGACAACTGCCGCGTCACGCCGATTTCTGGCGGCGAAGTCGAAACAGTGCACCGCACTCGCCTCTGGCTCAACTCGGCCGCCGGCGTCGTATTGAACAACGGGCTTGGCCTACTCGGCGTTTCTGCCCCGGAGCGGATGTAATCATGGCAAGCAAACTCAAGCCCGGTTGGCTCAAGCAACCCAAAGATATCAACGCATTCTCGCCTGCCATCTGGCCGCGCGACGCAAAGCGCAACGCTTCGGGCGAGCTCGAACTTGGCGGTGTCGCGGTCAGCGAACTGACCTCGCAGTTCGGCACACCCCTGTATGTGATTGACGAGGACGAATTTCGCGCCCGCGCGCTTTCGGTGAAGAACGCCCTTCAAGATGCAGCCAAGAAAATCGGCACGACGGCTAAGGTCTACTACGCCGGCAAGGTTTTTCTCTCCGGCGCCGTGGTCAAGTGGGTCGATGAGCTCGGCCTCAACGTAGACGTGGCTTCGGCGGGGGAGTTGGCTCTCGTGCTCGCTTCCGGCGTCGACCCGAAGCGAATCGGTCTGCACGGCAATAACAAGTCGCTCACCGAAATCGGCCGAGCCGTTTCGGCAGGCGTTGGCGCGATCGTGGTCGACAGCGAAATCGAAATCGAACGCATCGCTGCTGCCGCTGGCGCTCAAGAAAAGGTGCAGCCGGTTCGAATCCGGGTTAACACCGGCGTCCACGCTCACACCCACGAGTTTTTGGCGACCGGTCGAGAAGACCAAAAGTTCGGTATCGCAATCGATGACGTTCCAACTCTGGTTGCAAAGATTCGCGAAAGCAGCAACCTCGAGTTTCTTGGTCTTCACTCGCACATTGGTTCACAAATTTTCTCGGTCGATGGCTTCGTCGAGGCTGCCAAGCGCCTGGTCAGACTTCACGCCGAGTTGCTAAAGGGTGGCAAGGTTCCGGAGCTGAACATGGGTGGGGGCTTCGGCATCAACTACACCGAGGCCGACAACGCTCCAGACATCGCCCAGTTCGCCGAGCAGATTGCCGACGCCGTTGCCGCAGCCTGCGCTGAGCACGGAATCAAGGTCCCGAAACTGGCCTTCGAACCCGGACGCGCGATAGCGGGAACTCCGGGAGTGACCCTTTACACCGTGGGAACCATCAAAGACGTGAGCCTCGAAGCTGGCGTGCGCAAGTACGTTTCGATCGACGGCGGCATGAGCGACAACCTGCGCACGGCCCTTTACCAAGCCGACTACACGGTTCGCCTTGCCTCGAGGGTTTCGAGTGTGGACCCGGCGCTGGTTCGCGTTGTTGGTCGCCACTGCGAGAGCGGTGACGTCGTGGTTCGTGACGATTACCTGCCGGGCGATGTGTCGAATGGTGACACCCTCGTTGTCGCTGCAACCGGCGCCTACTGCTTCTCGCTTTCGAGCAATTACAACTATCTGACCCGTCCGCCTGTTGTGTCTGTGCGCTCTGGTAAGGCACGATTGATAGTAAGAGGCGAAACCGAAGCCGACCTTTTCGACAGAGACGTCGAGCTCCATGACAAATTTGCTACGCCGAACAAGGACTCACAGTGATCGAATATCGACCTCTACGCATCGCCCTACTCGGCGCTGGCTCGGTTGGCGCTGAGGTTGCTCGACTTCTAATCGAGAACCGCGAGGAGCTCGCTGCCCGCGTGGGTGCCGAACTCGAACTCGTCGGTATCGCGGTTCGCGACCTCAAGGCAAAACGTCCTGAGGGCGTCCCAGCGGAACTTTTGACCACCGATGCCGAAACTCTGATTCTCGGGGCCGACATCGTCATCGAGGTAATGGGTGGCCTAGAACCAGCCCGCACCTACATCCTGCAGGCTCTGAACTCGGGCTCAGACGTGATTACTGCGAACAAGTACCTCCTGGCAACTCACGGAACCGAACTCTTTGACGCCGCCGAGCAGGTTGGCGCACAGCTTTACTTCGAGGCAGCCGTTGCCGCCGCGATTCCGATCATCCGACCACTTCGCGAATCGCTAGCCGGCGACAAGGTGACTCGCATCATGGGAATCGTGAACGGTTCGACAAACTACATCCTTGACCGCATGGATTCCGTGGGGCTTTCGCTCGAAGCCGCCATGGCTGAGGCCACAGAGCTCGGCTATCTAGAGGCCGACCCAACTCTCGACATTGAGGGTTATGACGCCGCTCAGAAGGTCGCGATTCTCGCCTCGCTCGCTTTCCACACCGAGGTTCCGCTCGAAAAGGTTTACCGCGAGGGCATCACCAAGATCACCCCCGAGCAGATTAGGGCGGCCAAAGACAACGGATACGTCATCAAGCTGCTGGCCATCTGTGAGCGCGTCGAAGAAGGCGTTTCTGCCCGCGTTTACCCAGCGCTGATTCCGCGCGAGCACCCGCTGGCCGCCGTTCGCGGTGCCTTCAACGCTGTCTTCGTCGAGGCCGAAGCCGCCGGCGCACTGATGTTTTACGGTTCCGGTGCCGGTGGCACCCAGACCGCTTCGGCAGTTCTCGGTGATCTGGTTTCGGCAGCCAAGCGCCACGTCGCCGGAGGCCCGGGTCTCGCCGACTCGGTTCACGCCGAACTCGACGTCTTGCCAATCGATCGCGTCAACACTCGGTTCCAGATCACTCTCGAGGCAAAGGACCAACCGGGTGTTCTCGCATCCATCGCGGCCACCTTCGCCGAACAGGGTGTCTCGGTTGAAACCGTCGAACAGTCGATCAACCCGCGCAAGACCGCAACCCTGATGGTCGGCACGCACGAAGCCACCGAGGCTTCACTCCAATCCGTAGTTTCAGCTCTCGCCGCCAGCGACGCCGTCGAGTCCATCACCTCAGTTATCAGAGTGGAAGGCGTCTAATGGCCCACCAGTGGCGCGGAGTTATCCGCGAATACTTCGATCGTCTCGACATCGACGCTTCTTGCCCAATCATCACGCTCGGTGAGGGCGGCACTCCGCTAATCGAAGCGCCTGCGCTCGCGAGGCTGGTTGGAGCGGCCGAGGTTTACCTCAAGGTCGAAGGCATGAACCCAACCGGTTCGTTCAAGGACCGCGGCATGACCATGGCAGTTTCGAAGGCGGTGGGTCACGGCGCGAAGGCAGTTATTTGCGCGTCAACCGGTAACACCTCGGCGTCGGCCGCTGCGTACGCTGCCGCCGCCGGCATTCAGTCGGTCGTCCTAGTTCCAGAGGGAAAGATCGCTCTTGGCAAACTTTCGCAAGCGGTGGCCCACAAGGCGCAGATTCTCCAGGTGCAGGGCAACTTTGACGACTGCCTCGACCTCGCTCGAAACCTTTCAGACAACTACCCGGTTCACCTGGTCAACTCGGTCAACCCCGACCGCATCGAAGGCCAGAAGACCGGTGCCTTCGAAGTCGTCGAGCGCCTAGAGCGCGCACCCGACATTCACGTTATCCCCGTCGGCAACGCGGGTAACTACTCGGCCTACTTCAAGGGCTATCTAGAGGAGTTCAACCTCGGCGTGATCAAGAAGGTCCCGCAGATGTGGGGCTTCCAGGCCGATGGCTCGGCCCCGTTCGTCTACGGCACCCCGGTTCGTAACCCAGAGACCATCGCAACCGCAATCCGGATTGGTAACCCAGCCTCTTACGAGCTGGCGCTCAGCGCACGCGAATGCTCAGACGGCATGTTTGGTTCTGTCACCGATGCCGAAATTCTCTGGATGCACCGATTCCTATCGCAGGAGGTTGGCGTATTCGTTGAGCCATCTTCGGCAACCGGAGCGGCAGGGCTTTTGAAGCAGGCTCGCGCCGGCAAGGTTCCGGCAAGTTCGGTCATCGTGGTCACCGTAACCGGTCACGGCCTCAAGGACGCCCTGTGGGCGCTCAAAGACGAAGACGGCAACGAGGTTCAGCCACAGACAGTGTCGAACCACGCCGAAGAAGTAGCCGAAAGACTCGGGCTAGCCTGATGTCGCTAGTCGGTCGCCGCGTCAGCGTCAAGGTTCCAGCCACCTCGGCAAACCTCGGCCCTGGTTTTGACACGCTCGGAATGGCACTTTCTTATTACGACGAACTTCAGGTCGAGGCCGTTGCCGGCAACGACGTAGTTGTCGAGGTGCACGGCGAGGGTGCCGGCGAAGTTCCGACCGATGGCACCAACCTCGTCGCGACCACGATTCGCTACGTTTTCGATCGCTTCAAGCAGCCGATGCCAGGCCTCAAGCTAATTGCCCACAACGTTATTCCTCACGGCCGCGGCATGGGCTCCTCTGGAGCCGCTGTGGTTGCAGGCATCATGGCGGCCAAGGGTCTACTCGAGGGCATCGTTGAGATTTCGTCTGGCGAGCTTTTGGACATCGCGACCGAACTAGAGGGTCACCCAGACAACGTGGCTCCCGCGCTTTTCGGCGGCCTTACCATCGCCTGGAAGGACGAGTTTGGCCCGCACCACAAGAAGCTCTTCGTTCACCGCGGTGTCTCACCACTCGAGTTGGTTCCGGCCAACAAGATGTCGACAGCCCTGGCTCGCTCACTCCAGCCAGACTCGGTTCCGCATGATGACGCGGTCTTCAATGTGTCGCGCTCGGCTCTGCTGATCGCCGCTCTCACCCAGAGCCCAGAGTTGATGATGGCAGCGACCGAAGACCGGCTTCACCAGGACTATCGCGCCAAGGCAATGCCAGAAACCTACGAGCTCATTCAGTTGATGCGCTCTCGCGGCCACGCCGCCGTGGTGTCTGGCGCCGGCCCGTCCGTCCTAGTTTTGGCCAGCGACCCGGCCGAACGCCTAGAAGCCGCGAAACTCGCCACCGAAAAGTATCCACAGTGGCAGGCGTTGCTGTTGGCTGTTGACTTTAAAGGTGCTACTGTTATCACGCAGCACAAATAAGTCGCATAAGCGCTTGTGTAGCCCCTCGCAGATCTAAAGCGAGAGTCAGCGAACTCAGATTTAGGGTTCGCGCACAATCTCCAGAAAGAGAACATAACAAAACATGGATGAAATCCAAGAGACTACGCCGGTAAAACGCCGTCGCGTAACCGCAGAAGCAAAACCTGCCACCGAATCAACCAGCACCGAAAGCGCAACGAGCGAAGCCCCAAAGCGTCGCACTCGCAGTGCTAAGCCAGAGTCCGACGGAGCCGAGGCTCCAGCACCTGCGCGAACCGAAAGCTCGGAAGCTCGCGAAGACCGACCACCACGTGAGCGTTCGGAGCGCCCCGAGCGTGAAGACGACCGTTCGGGTGGCAACAACCGCAACCGTAACCGTAACCGCAACCGCGGCGACCGCAGTCGTAACCGCAGCAGCGGTGGCGGCGGCAACTACCGTGATCGCGACCGTGATCGTGACCGCGAAGAGGCAGAGCCAGAGATTTCACCAGACGACATTCTGGTGCCTGTAGCCGGAATCCTCGACGTGCTAGACAACTACGCGTTCGTGCGCACCTCGGGTTACCTACCGGGCCCGAACGACGTCTACGTTTCTCTGGGTCAGGTCAAGAAGTACGGCCTGCGCAAGGGTGACGCCGTTGTTGGCGCAATCCGCCAGCCAAAAGAAGGCGAAGGCCAGGGCCGTCAGAAGTTCAACGCGATCGTTCGCATTGACACGATCAACGGCCAGACCATCGAGCAGGCTCAGACTCGCGTCGAGTTTGGCAAGTTGACTCCTCTCTACCCACAGACTCGTCTGCGCCTAGAGACCGAGCAGAACAAGCTCTCGACCCGAATCATCGACTTGGTTTCGCCAATCGGTAAGGGTCAGCGCGGTCTGATTGTCTCGCCTCCAAAGGCCGGAAAAACTCTGATTCTGCAGGCAATCGCAAACTCGATCGCACAGAACAACCCAGAGGTTCACCTCATGGTCGTTCTAGTCGACGAGCGCCCTGAAGAAGTTACCGACATGCAGCGCACAGTCAAGGGTGAGGTTATTGCCTCAACCTTCGACCGCCCTGCCGAAGACCACACCACGGTTGCCGAGTTGGCTATCGAGCGCGCAAAGCGTCTGGTTGAGCTAGGTCACGACGTTGTCGTCCTACTCGACTCGATCACCCGCCTCGGTCGCGCATACAACTTGAGCGCACCGGCCTCTGGTCGCATTCTCTCGGGTGGTGTCGACTCATCGGCCCTCTACCCGCCAAAGCGCTTCTTCGGAGCCGCTCGTAACATCGAAGATGGCGGCTCGCTCACCATCTTGGCAACCGCTCTCGTTGAGACCGGTTCGAAGATGGACGAAGTTATCTTCGAAGAGTTTAAGGGAACCGGAAACATGGAGCTTCGCCTGTCGCGTCAACTCGCCGACAAGCGCATCTTCCCAGCCGTCGACGTCAACGCTTCGGGTACTCGTCGCGAAGAGATTCTGATGAGCCCGGACGAGACCAAGGTTGTCTGGAAACTTCGCCGCGCACTCGCCGGCTTGGAGACCCAGCAGGCCCTAGAGCTCGTTTTGAACCGCTTAAAGGACACTCAGAGCAACGTCGAGTTCCTAATGCAGGTTCAGAAGTCGATGCCAGTACCTTCCGGTTCCGACGGAGAGTAAATGCTCGACTCGGTAGCGCCTCTACTCGCCGAGCACGCCGAGCTTCAAGTCAAGCTCAGCGAGGCATCCTTGCACTCGAACCCAGCCCTGGCCAAGAAGCTCAATCGTCGCTACGCGGAGTTGAGCTCGATTGTCGCCGCCTACAACGGCATCAGGCACCTGAACGACGATCTCGGTGCGGCCAGAGAGCTTGCTAAAGAGGACGAGGCTTTTGCCGAAGAGGTGCCGATCCTCGAAGAGAAGTTGGTTACCGCTACCGAAAAGCTTCGACGCCTGCTGATTCCTCGTGACCCAGACGATGGCCGAGACGTGATTATGGAGATCAAGGCCGGTGAAGGTGGTGCCGAATCGGCGCTATTTGCCGCCGACCTGCTGCGCATGTACATCCAGTACGCCAACTCAAAGGGTTGGAAGACCGAGATCCTCGACAAAAACGAGAGCGACCTCGGTGGCTACAAGGACGTGCAGATCGCCATCAAGTCGAACACCACCGACCCAGCTCAGGGCGTTTGGGCTCACCTCAAGTACGAGGGTGGCGTGCACCGCGTTCAGCGCGTGCCGGTCACCGAAACCCAAGGCCGAATCCACACCTCGGCTGCCGGCGTTCTCGTGTTCCCCGAGGTCGACGCACCCGAAGAGGTCGAGATTTCGCAAAACGACCTTCGCATCGATGTCTACCGGTCTTCTGGCCCGGGCGGGCAGTCGGTCAACACCACCGACTCTGCCGTTCGAATCACTCACCTCCCGACCGGTATTCAGGTTGCGATGCAGAACGAAAAGTCTCAGTTGCAGAACCGTGAAGCCGCCATGCGCGTTCTTCGCGCACGCATCTTGGCCGCTCAGCAGGAGGCAATCGAAGCCGAACTCAGCGCTGCCCGCAAGTCGCAGGTGAAGTCGGTCGACCGCTCAGAGCGCATTCGCACATACAACTTCCCCGAAAACCGCATCGCGGATCACCGCACGGGTTACAAGGCATACAACCTCGACCAAGTCATGGACGGCGCTCTCGAGCCCGTCGTGCAGTCGGCGATCCAGACCGATGAAGAGGCCCGCCTAGCAGCGCTGGGTAACTCCTAAATGTTGCTCTCCGAACTTATTGATCGGGGACGCATCGCCTTCGAGGCAGCCGAAATCGAATCCGCTCGCGCCGATTCCGAACTGATCGTTGCCTTCGTCCTGGGTGTTAGCCGCGGTGAGCTGCAATCCAAGGTAATCGTGGGGGAGTCGCTAGATGACACCGACGCAGTCGAAGCCCTGTTCGCAAGGCGTGCGGCGCGTGAGCCGTTACAACACCTGACCGGCGAGGCCTATTTTCGCAACCTGACTCTCAAGGTCGGCAAGGGCGTGTTCGTGCCCCGACCCGAAACCGAACTGCTGGCAGGTTTAGCAATCGAAGCCGCATCCAAGTTTGAAAACCCAACAGTTATCGACCTTTGCGCTGGTTCGGGAGCGGTCGGCATCGCTGTTGCCACCGAGCTGCCTAACTCAAAGGTTTACGCGGTCGAAAAATCCGAGGACGCGTTCGCCTACGCACTAGAGAATTACAAAAGACTCGCCCCCGACGCGACCGTGATCCTCGGCGACGCCACCGACGCTTTTCAAGAGCTCAACGGCACCGTCCAGGTTGTCGTTTCGAACCCGCCATACATTCCCGCGGCCATGGTGCCGATCTACCCCGAGGTTGCTCTGCACGACCCAGCTCTCGCCCTTTATTCTGGCGACGACGGCCTCGATCTGATTCGACTCATCTCAAAACGAGCCCTACAACTCCTGGTTGAAGGCGGAACAGTGGCTCTAGAGCACGCCGACATGCAAAGCGATGCGGTGGTTCAACTACTATTGGCTGATGGGTGGCGCGAGGTCGTTGACCACAAGGATTTCAACTCTCGACCGCGTGCCGTAACGGCAATCAAGTAGCTCGAGGAGGTGTCTATGGATCGCATTTTTGACTGTTCGGTAGACGTTTCGCTCCTGGAAGGCATGCGCAAGGCCAAGTTGGCGCTCGGCAAAGGCGAACTGGTCGTTATACCCACCGACACCGTTTACGGGCTCGCAGCCGATGCTTTTAGCGCCACTGCCGTGCAAGCCTTGCTAGACGCCAAGGGTCGCGGCCGGCAGTCGCCGCCACCGGTTCTGATTCCCAACATCGACTCGCTTCACGCTCTTGCCGACTCGGTTCCTGAGCTAGCGCTAAAACTCGCCGAAAAGTTTTGGCCGGGCCCCCTGACCATCATTCTTCGTTCGCAGCCTTCGTTGCAGTGGGATCTCGGTGAGACCAAGGGCACGGTAGCGCTTCGGGTGCCAAACGACAAGGTCACCCTGGCTCTTTTGGCCGAAAGCGGCCCGCTGGCGGTTTCTAGCGCAAACCTGACCGGGCAACCGGCTGCCTTGACCGCGGCGCAGGCTTTCGAGCAACTTGGCGACAAGGTTCAGGTTTACCTGGACGGCGGCCAGGCCAGCATCGGTGAAGCCTCGACCATTCTCGACCTCACCGGCGAAAAGATGCGAATTGTGCGCGAAGGTGCGTTGAAGCGCGAGGCGCTTGCCGAACTTCTCGGCGAAGAGTTGGCCGATAACTAGTGCGCGCCTATCTCTTGATCATGCTCGTGACCGCAGCGGTCACCTTCGGGGCAACCTGGGCGGCTCTGAAGGTCGCCTTGAAGTACAAGATTTACCCCGAGATTCGCGCCCGCGACGCCCACACCACCCCGACACCTCGACTGGGCGGCATCGCAATGCTGGTCGGTTTGCTAGTCGGCACCCTCACGGCAGCCTCATTCGGCTGGTTCAGGGCCGTGTTCGACGCCCCGGTGCCGATCATCGCGATTCTGGCCTCGGCCACTTTCATCGCGATCCTCGGGCTGCTTGACGACCTCTACGACCTTGACTGGACCCTTAAACTGGCCGGCCAGTTCATCGCAGCGGGCTTCATGGCCTGGCAAGGCGTGCAAATCGTCTCGCTACCCATCGGGGGAGTGACAATCGCGTCCTTTGGGATGTCGTTCGTGGTCAGCGTTTTCTTGATCGTCCTAGTAATGAACGCCGTGAACTTCATCGATGGGCTCGACGGGCTGGTCGCAGGCGTCGTGCTGATTGGCACGGCCGTTTTCTTCATCTACACCTACCTGTTGGCCCAGGCCACCGACCCGACCAACTACTTCAACCTCGGCTCGATGCTCTCGGCGATCATCATCGGAATGTGCGTCGGTTTCTTGCCCTGGAACTGGCACCGCGCCAAGATCTTCATGGGTGATTCGGGTGCCCTGCTCCTCGGCCTGCTGATGACCGCCGGAGCACTTTCGGTTACCGGTCAGATTGACCCGGCCACCGTGAGCGGTAGCCAAGCGATTCCAGCGTTCCTTCCGCTGATTCTGCCGCTGGCAATCATCGTTGCGCCCATTCTTGACTTCACCCTCGCGGTTGCCCGCCGCCTGCTCGCCGGCAAGTCCCCGTTCAGCGCCGACCGAAAGCACCTGCACCACAGGCTTCTTGATTTTGGTCACAGCCACCTCGGAGCGGTTCTGGTGTTCTATTGCTGGACAGCCCTGATCTCGGTTTCGACCCTGCTGATGTTCTTGGCTCCGATGTCCACCGTCCTCCTGGTTTTCGCAGCCGGATTCTTCGTCTGCCTGATCTACACCCTCAACCCGCTGTTCAAGCGAAAGGCCCACCATTGAAGCTAGATACATCGGCGAGCATCTTTAGAAAAGTCCTGGTTCGTGGTTCTCTGCTGATCGCAGCAATCGCGCTCGCTGGCTCGATTGTCGGCGGTCTGGTTGCCGGCGGTTCGGGAGTCGCAAGTGCGCTGATTGGCGCCGCGATGACCCTGGTCTTCGTGAGCATTACCGCACTCAGCGTTTGGTTGGGCGCAAAGCTTCCGATCGGCGGCTTTTTCGGTGTCGTCATGGGAGCTTGGCTAGTCAAAATGGTGATCTTCATCATCGTGGTCAGGGTCCTGCAGGATGTCGAAGGAATCAATCATCCCGTCCTCGGTTTCACCCTGATTGCGGCAATTCTCGGCTCGCTCGCCGTGGACGCGCTCACCGTGGCAAAATCACGCCAACCAATCGTCGAAAACTAGCAAAAAGCCTATTCTGGCGCGGATTTTTTGTTAGGATTGACTCAATCTTGCCTCGCCCCGAACTAGGAGCCCGTGCTGTTATCTAACGCCTTGAACCTCGCCGCCACCATGGCTGGACTAAGCGCGTCATCTGGCGACGAATTCGAGCCACCAACAATCGGTGAATTCTTTCCTCAGGCAATTTTGTTTCCGAACACTATCTTCGAAATGAACCGAATCATGATGATTCGCATCCTGATCATGGTTCTTCTGCTGGTCATCTTCAGCCTCTGGACTTCAAAATTCCGGAAGGCCTACAAGAACCAACAGTTCGTTCCGAGCCGCTTCCAGCTCATGGGTGAAATCTCATTGAACTTTGTCCGCAAGTCGATCGCTCACGAGCAGCTCGGCGAAAAAGACGGCGACCGTTTCTTGCCACTGCTGGCCACCACGTTCTTCATAGTCCTCGGCATGAACATCACCGGCATCATTCCGTCGCTAAACATCTCCGGCACCTCGGTCATCGGTCTACCCATTGTTCTGGCTGCCGCTGCCTACTTCACCTTCATCTACGCAGGAATCAAGAAGCACGGCGGGCACTTCTTCAAACTGGCTCTGATTCCAGACGGCGTGCCAAAGGTGTTCCTGCCCTTGGTATTCCTCATCGAGCTGCTCTCAACCTTCATTCTTCGCCCGGTCACCCTCGCTCTTCGTCTTACGATGAACATGGTCGCCGGCCACCTGCTACTGGTGCTTTGCTTCTCGGCAACCCAGTTCTTCTTTTTCTCACCGCTAGCCGAGGGTTTCACCAAGGCTTTCGGTGCGGGAACGTTCCTGTTCGGCTTCGTCTTCACTCTCTTTGAAATCCTGGTGGCGTTCCTGCAGGCTTACGTATTTACTCTTCTGGCAACGGTCTACATTCAGTTGGCCTTGGCAGATGAACACTAAGGGTTTTAGCAACCGCTAAGACTCAAACTCGGAAGGGAAACACAAAATGGCAGTTCAAGAAACCGCTCTTGCAATCGCTCACCTGGGTGCACTTGGCTACGGCCTCGCAGCAATCGGTCCTGGCATCGGTGTCGGTCTAGTTGTATCAAAGACCATCGAATCAATCGCTCGCCAGCCAGAGCTAGCAAGCAAGCTTCAGGTCACGATGTGGCTTGGTATTGCATTCACCGAAGCACTAGCGCTTATCGGTCTTGCAACCCCATTCATCTTCGCTTAGTCCAGACGGGATCCAAATCATGATCTCTAGGATCATTCACACCGAGGCAGAAGTAGCACCAAACATTCTGCTTCCAGCACCTGCTGACCTCTTCTGGTCAACGGTTGTTTTCGTGATCCTGCTCGCCTTCTTCTGGTTCAGAGTTCTACCGAACTTCAAGAAGACCTTGGACGCACGCACCGACGCCATCGAGGGTCGCCTAGCCGAAGCAGAGCGAATCTCTGCCGAAGCCGCTAAGCAGACCGCCGCAATGGCATCGGCACAGGAAGACTCTCGCGCTGAGGCAGCTGCCGTGCGCGAGCAGGCCCGTGCCGAAGGTGTCGCGATCATCGCCGAGCTAAAGGAACAGGCAAACGCCGAAGCCGCCCGAATCACTGCAACTGCCAAGGCTCAGATCGAGGCAGAGCGCCAAGCCGCTCTGGTTTCCCTCCGCGCCGAGGTAGGCACCCTGGCAATCGACCTCGCGTCGAAGGTCGTTGGCGCCAGCCTGCAGAACGACAAGGTAGCAACCAACGTGGTCAACGATTTTCTCGCTGACCTCGAGGGAGGCAAGCAGAAGTAATGGCAAGCTCCACCAGACAGGCACTTCAGGCCGCTACAGCAGCGCTAACCCCGCTGTTGAAGAAGGCCGACCTGAAGTTCGCCGAAGAGCTCTTTTCGATCGGTGTCGCACTTTCGACCTCGATTCAGCTGCGCAACATCCTCTCGGACCCTTCCGGAGCAGAGAAAGCAAAGCACGGAGCTCTAAACGCTGTGTTCGGCAAGAAGGTTTCGAAAGAAGCCGTTGCCTTCGCACAGACCCTGTCTGGCTTGCGCTGGTCGAAGGGCGGCGACCTAGTCACCGCTTTCGAGCAGCTCGGTGTCTACACCGTTGCTTCGATTGCCGCTGCCGGCAAGGATCTCTCGACTCTCGAGGGTGAATTGTTCAGCGTTCAGCAGCTTATCGACTCAGACGAAGACCTGCAGCAGGCTTTCAGCTCGCGCCAGGCTTCAACCGAGTCAAAGGTTGAGCTAATCAAGAAGTTGACCGGGAAAAAGG
>CAFBNO010000023.1_pt1 | contig 14431 bp, 11 predicted proteins | sample 7269281 | NCBI WGS metagenome assembly CAFBNO01 (sample SAMEA6814098, study PRJEB35770) | freshwater metagenome | biome: Freshwater; feature: Freshwater reservoir; material: water | place: Czech Republic | collected 2017-05-23 | depth 30m m | reverse complement strand
GGCGCAGACCACATCTTCGTGCAGGGGCACGCCTCACCAGGCATATACGCTCGCGCGTTCTTAGAAGGACGACTAACCACCGATCAGCTGGATGGATTCCGTCAAGAGCGTTCCCACCCGAGTGGAAGTTTGTCTTCATACCCACACCCACGCCTCATGCCAGATTTTTGGCAGTTTCCGACAGTATCGATGGGCATCGGTCCGCTAAATGCCATTTACCAAGCACAGTTCAATCGCTACCTCTCAGGTCGCGGCTTCGCCGATACGGCAGAACAGCACGTCTGGGCTTACCTGGGAGACGGCGAACTAGACGAAGTCGAATCACGCGGTGCACTCCAACTCGCTGCCAACGACGGTCTTGACAACTTGACCTTCGTGGTCAACTGCAATCTCCAGCGACTCGATGGACCGGTTCGCGGCAACGGAAAAATCATGCAAGAACTGGAAGCCTTCTTCAGAGGTGCCGGCTGGAACGTCATAAAGGTCGTTTGGGGTCGCGAGTGGGACGACCTGTTGAGCCGCGACACCGAGGGCGCGCTCATCGATTTGATGAACCGCACCCCAGACGGCGACTACCAAACCTTCAAGGCCGAAAACGGGGCTTTCGTGCGCGAAAACTTCTTCGGTCGCGACCCACGCACCGCGGCACTGGTCGCAAACATGACCGACGACGAAGTGTGGTCGCTTAAGCGCGGAGGTCACGACTACAAGAAAGTCTTCGCCGCGTACCAGGCAGCCCTGGATCACAAGGGGCAACCCACCGTAATTTTGGCTAAAACCATCAAGGGCTACGGATTGGGCAAGAGCTTCGAAGGTCGTAACGCGACTCACCAGATGAAGAAGTTGACCCTCGAGAACCTGAAAGAGTTCAGAGACGAGATGCGGGTTCCGATCACGGATGCGCAGTTGGAAGAGAACCCTTACCAGCCTCCGTATTTCCACCCAGGCCAAGACTCCCCTGAAATCCAGTACATGCAGGAGCGTCGTCGCTCTCTAGGTGGTTACCTCCCGGAGCGCAGAACCACACACGTTGGGTTCGAGCTTCCCGCTGACAGGACATACGAAATTGCCAAGGCGGGCTCGGGCAACCAAGCGGTCGCAACCACTATGGCATTCGTGCGTCTTTTGAAAGAACTTTTGCGCGACGGCGAATTCGGGCAACGACTTGTGCCGATCATTCCAGACGAGGCTCGCACCTTTGGAATGGACGCATTCTTCCCGACCGCCAAGATTTACAACCCGCACGGTCAGCACTACCTTTCGGTTGACCGCGACCTCCTGCTCTCATACAAGGAGTCAACGGCCGGTCAAATCATTCATACCGGAATCAACGAGGCCGGTTCAATCGCCGCCTTTACAGCCGCTGGCACGTCCTATGCGACTCACGGCCAGCCGATGATTCCGATTTACGTCTTTTACTCGATGTTCGGTTTTCAACGAACCGCGGACTCGATTTGGGCGGCGTCTGACCAAATGTCTCGTGGCTTCATGATCGGCGCCACCGCGGGTCGCACAACTCTTACCGGTGAGGGTCTTCAGCACGCCGATGGGCATTCCCCCGTCATTGCCTCGACCAACACCGCGGTGGTGACCTTCGACCCTGCCTACGGCTACGAGATTGGTCACATCATGCGACACGGCATCGAACGCATGTACGGCGGCAAGCACGTAGACCCGAACGTCATCTACTACATCACCGTCTACAACGAGCCGATCGTGCAACCAGCAGAACCGGCCAATGTTGATGTTGAGGGTATCGTTCGCGGAATCCACAGAATCAGCAACAACGAAGCCGCCGGCCACAAGGCTCAGATTCTGGCTTCCGGCGTTGCAGTCCCTTGGGCCTACGAGGCTCAGGCGCTCTTGCAAAACGACTGGGGTGTCTCTGCAGACATTTGGTCGGTCACGTCCTGGATCGAACTTCGCCGAAACGGCCTAGCTCTCGACGAGCAGCGGTTCCTGAACCCTGGAACCGCGGTTGATACTCCTTACATCACATCGAAACTCTCTGACTCACAGGGCCCGTTCCTTGGCGTCAGCGACTACATGCACGCGGTGCCAGACATGATTCGCAACTGGGTACCGGGCGATTACGCAACCCTCGGTGCAGATGGCTTCGGCTTCTCAGACACCCGGGCGGCTGCGCGACGCGCATTCAAGATCGATGGCCCTTCGATTGCGGTACGCATTCTTGAGCAACTCGTCGCACAGGGCAAGGTGGATCCTTCGGTTCCCGCTCAGGCAATAGAACGCTACCGACTACACGACGTCACAGCCGGAACCAGTGGCTCCGCCGGCGGAGAGTCTTAGCCCATGTTGGTAATCGTTTGCCCTGGTCAGGGTTCGCAATCGGCAGGGTTCCTAACGCCTTGGCTTGAACTCCCGGCCTTTGCCAAATCGATTGATTCGATGTCCTCTTTTAGCGGCGTTGATCTAGAGATGCATGGAACGGTCAGTGAGCCCGAAACCATTCGCGACACCTCAATTGCCCAACCGCTGATCGTCGGCGCTGGAATCGCAACGCTGGCGGCTCTCAAGGCTGCCGGGTTGACCGCTTTTGCAGGTACTGCTGGGCACTCCGTCGGCGAGGTTACCGCCAGTGTTGCAGCGGGAATACTCACTCCCGAAGCAGGCATTCGGTTCGTCACGAAGCGCGGCACGTCGATGGCAAGTGCGGCAGCAAGGATGGCGGCCGGAATGGTTGCCGTGCTCGGCGGAGACCAGGACGAGGTTGTCGCCTACCTAATCGCAATCGGGCTGACCCCGGTGAACTTCAACGGCGGCGGCCAAATCGTGGCAGCCGGGCCAGTCGACGCGGTTGCCAAGCTGCAAGCGGCACCGATGGATGGCACCAGAGTCATTGCCCTGCAGGTACCCGGCGCATTCCACACGTCGCATATGGACCCCGCGGTTGCCGAACTCAGTGTTTTCGCGCAAACCATAGAGACCGCAGACCCGTCGATCGATATTTGGTCGAACGCCGATGGTGCGATCGTTGAATCGGGCCAGGCTTATCTCGACTCTCTGGTTTCGCAGGTCTCTCACCCTGTTCGCTGGGATCTCTGCATGGAATCGATGCTGAAGGCCGGCGTTACGGCACTAATCGAAGTAGCTCCGGCCGGAACCCTGGTTGGTTTGGCCAAGCGAGGTATGCCAGGGGTTGAAACTCTCGCTATCAAAACACCAGATCAGATCCCTGCCGCACTCGAATTAGCATCGAAGCACGCATAAGGAAGTCATGGCCAAACTAAATCAATACGAGACCGTTAAGTTCTCGCGAATCTACTCTCTAGGCGCGTCTCGCGGAGACCTCGTTGTCACAAACGACGATATTGCCGACCCAATCGAGTCGAGCGATGAATGGATTCGACGCCGCACCGGAATCGTTACACGTCGTCGCGCGAGCGCCGGGGTCAGCCTAATGGACATGGCAGTCGAGGCATCCAACGAAGCAATCGCTAAAGCCGGCATCGATGCCAAAGAGATTGGTGCCGTCCTCTTCAGCACGATCACTCACCCTTACCTAACCCCTTCAGCCGCGACTCTGCTTGCCGAACTAGTTGGCGCTAACCCGGCTCCGGCATTCGACATTTCTGCAGCCTGCGCTGGTTACTGCTACGGCATCGCACAGGCCGATGCCCTGGTGCGTTCCGGCATGGCGAAGTATGTTTTGGTAGTCGGAGCTGAAAAACTGAGCGACTTCATTGACCCTACCGACCGCACCATTTCGTTCCTATTGGCCGATGGAGCGGGAGCTGCGATTGTCGGACCAAGCGAAGAACCCGGCATCTCACCTACCGTTTGGGGTTCAGATGGATCTCACTGGGACGCCGTCTCAATGACCGGTTCGATACTCGATTACCGTGACGGAGAGACTCCGTGGCCGACCATTCGTCAGGAAGGGGCGGTCGTCTTTAAGTGGGCGGTTTGGGAGATGGCGGCGGTTGCCAAGCAGGCTCTAGAAGTTGCCGGAGTTCAGGCCAGCGACCTGGATGCCATGGTTACCCACCAAGCCAACATTCGAATTATCGACGAATTAGCCAAGGAGCTCGAACTCCCCGAAAGCGTCGTGATTGCAAGAGACATCGTGAACACCGGAAACACCTCCGCTGCCTCGATTCCACTCGCCATGCACGAACTTCTGAAGTCGGGAGCGGTCGCCTCTGGCGGGCTCGCTCTTGAAATTGGGTTCGGCGCAGGGCTCGTCTTCGGCGCTCAAGTTGTCGTATTGCCATAAACTAACCACTGATAAACAACCACAAGGAGAAAACCATGGCTCACTCAAACGAGGAAATTCTTGCCGGACTAGTCGAGATCATCAACGAAGAGACCAGTCTTCCGGCTGAGACCATCGAACTCGGAAAGTCACTTCAGGATGACCTGGACATCGACTCACTATCGATGCTTACCATCATGACCGACGCTGAGAAGAAGTTCGGTATGCGCTTTGATGACAACGCTAGCTCAACGCTAAACACCGTTGGCGACGTCGTCGAATACATCGCAAAAACACAGGCCTAGGCCAAAATAAGGGGATACAACTTGACCAGCAAGATAGTCGTTACCGGGCTTGGAGCTACCACACCAATTGGTGGCGATGTAGCTTCAACCTGGGCCGCTTTGCTAGCCGGCGAGTCTGGCATCTCGACTCTCGAATTCGAATGGGTTGCGCGTCACCAGCTGCCCGTGACATTTGCAGGTCAAGCGAAGGTACCCGCCAAAGACACCCTCTCTCACAAGGAGTCCAAGAGGCTGGACCCGTCGAGCCAGTTCGCGCTAGTCGCTGCTCGCGAGGCTTGGGCAGATGCGGGAGCGCCAGACGTTGCTCCCGAGCGCATCGCGGTCGAATTCTCAACTGGCATCGGTGGCGTCTGGACCCTTCTTGACGCATACGACAGCCTGAACCAAGGCGAGGCGAGACACATTTCACCTATGACGGTGCCAATGCTGATGCCAAACGGTCCGGCTGCGGCTATCGGAATGGAAATCTCGGCTCGCGGAGGCATCAGGACCACCGTTTCAGCCTGTGCATCGAGCACCGAGGCTATCGCCAACGCAATTACTCGACTTCGTTCCGGTGACATAGACGTCGTAGTGGCCGGTGGTTGCGAAGCAGCAATTCACCCGCTACCCATCGCTGCATTCGCATCGATGCACGCTCTGTCTAGGCGCAACGACGACCCAACCACGGCTTCGCGGCCTTACGACATCAATCGTGACGGATTCGTCATGGGCGAAGGCGGAGCGGCGATCGTGCTTGAACTCGAAGAACATGCTTTGGCACGCGGCGCCAAGATTTACGCAGAGCTTGCTGGAGGTGGAGTCACCTCGGACGCCTACCACATCACAGCACCAGACCCAGAGGGCAGTGGTGCCGCTCGCGCCATGCTTCAAGCCATCGCAATGGCAGGGGCGAAACCAACCGACGTGATGCACATCAACGCACACGCCACGAGCACCGCGGTCGGCGACATAGCCGAGTACAACGCCATGAAGAAGGTCTTCGGCGACCACCTTGCAAACATCCCGGTGACTGGCACCAAGTCTGCAACCGGGCACCTTCTGGGTGGTACCGGCGCAATCGAGGCTATCTTCGTGATCTTGGCCCTGCACCACAAGGTGCTACCGCCGACCATCAACCTTTTTGACCAGGACCCGGCAATCCCTCTAGACGTGGTTACCAAGCCTCGTCCGATCCCGGCTGGCCCTGCACTTGCAATCAGCAACTCATTCGGTTTTGGCGGCCACAACGCCGTCGTCGCGTTCCGCAGCTACGAAGGCTAAGTACATGGCAAAGCTCTATTTCAGACATGGGGCGATGAATTCTGGCAAGTCCACCGCATTACTTCAGGTCGCCTACAACTACGAAGAGCGCGGCTCAAAGGTGCTTATCGTCAAACCCTCGATTGACTCGAAAGCGGCTGACAACGTAACTTCTCGCCTTGGCTTCGGGCGCAAAGTTGATCTGCTGGTCTCCCCCACCGATAACCTGCGTGAAGAGTTCTTAAAGATTGGCGAGGGTGTTGGTTGCCTGCTAATCGACGAGGCACAGTTCTTGACTCGCGAACAGGTTGAGCAGGCGCTGGCTATTGCAGTACTGGACGATGTTCCGGTCATCGCCTACGGAATTCGCACCGATTTCAGAACCGCTGGGTTCCCGGGTAGCACACGACTTCTCGAGATTGCCCACAGCCTCGAAGAACTGAAGACAATTTGCCGCTGCGGCCGAAAAGCCATGTTCAACGCCCGCAAGGGTGCATCCGGCTACGTTTTTGACGGCGACCAAGTGGCGATCGACTCGGTCGATGCCTCATACGAATCACTTTGCGCAAACTGCTACATGGCGGAGCGCGCCAAACAATGAGACTCCTCTCCGGTGAAATCTTTCTAAACGGCCGGACGCGCAAGGCGGTGGCCTTCGATGAAACTGGAATCATCGCCTTTGACGATGAAGCGCTCGAGCTCGATGTTGAATTTGAAGAACTGGGCTCGGCTTTTCTAACCCACGCCTTCATGGATGGCCACGCCCATCCGCTCTTTGCGGGGCGCGAGCACCTCGGCCCAGATGTTACCAACGCAAAGAGCGTTGCCGAGATGCAGAAAATCGTCGCCGCCTGGCTAGCGGACAATCAATCACCGATTTGGGCGGTTGGCGGAGCATACGTTCGCTCGATTGTCGATGGCGGCGTATTTCTCGCGAGCTGGTTAGACGAAGTGGCTCCCGATAGGCCAGTTGTGCTCCACGGTAGCGACCATCACACTCTGTGGGCTAATTCCGAGGCTATGAGGCTTGCTGGGGTCCTAAGCGAGGCTCCGTCGCTCTCAGTCGGTTCGATAGATGTCGACGCCTCAGGTCGCCCCACAGGCGTTTTTCGTGAAACCGAGGCAAAAGAGCTAATTACCGACGCAATACCCGAACTTTCGATGGCCGACGAACTCAAGGCGCTCACCTGGGCGCATGCAGAATTAGCTTCGCTAGGAATTAGTGCCGTTCAGGACGCCTGGATGGACAAGGGCATGGTCGAGGTTTACCTAGCCGCCGAAGACCTCGGTGAATTGGTTCTTCGAACCAATCTGGCATTTTGGGTGCGTCCGGAATCCTGGCGCGCTGATGCCAAGAGGTTTATCGCAGAACGCACTCGGATCACCGCGCTGCGAAGCCCTAAGCTCAGCGCTAGGACCGTCAAATTCTTTGCCGACGGGGTTTTCGGTAGCGCTACGGCCTCGGTTAAGAAGCCCTATGACTCCTCGGCCGGCTATCTCGGCGACCCAGTCTGGAGCAGCGAGGAGCTCAATGCTTCGGTAGCGCACTTTGCGGCAGCCGACTTCCAGATTCATATCCACGCCATTGGTGATGCGGGCGTCGCAATGGCCCTTGATGCAATCGAAAAAGCGGGCTGCCCAGCGAACTCGGTCATCGCGCACACCGAACTTGTAGCCGAAGAAGACATTCCACGATTTGCGCAACTCGGGGTCATAGCCAACTTTGAGCCGCTGTGGGCAAGGGAAGACGGCATGCTAACCAGTTGCCTTCATCACCTTGGCCGAGAACGACTCGATTCGATGTACCGAATGCGTGACATCTTGGATTCCGGCGCGAAGATCAGTTTTGGTAGCGATTGGCCAGTTTCGAATCCGGATCCACTCCTGGGCCTGTTCACCGCAACGCACAGGGCTCTTCCGGAGACTCCTGAGGTTTCCTGGACGCCTCATCAACGGATAACCGAGAAAGAAGCGCTACACGCCTACACGCTCGCTGTGGCGCAGCAGCTCGAACTAACCGCGGATTGCTCCGACCTAGTGATTCTGTCTGGTAACCCGCTCAAGGCCAACGTCCTAGATATCACAGTCTTAGAAACGATTATTGGCGGACAAACAGTGTTTGCCCGCCAATAAGTCGATTTACTTTTTACTTCTTGAGAACCATGCTCGTTCCGGCTGGGACAACCAGCTTGGTGCCGACGACCTTACCAATTGCAGCAGTGCCCGCCTTTGAGCCATTGACCACAACTGCCCAGGTGCCGCCCGAAGGCAAGGTTAGGGTCACTGCCTTTTTGGTTCCGTTGAAAGCAACGTAGATGTTCGACCAGCTGTCGCCTGCGCCAGTTCCGTTGATTAGGAAACCTAGGGCGTCGGTGCTACCAGGCGTCCACTTGGTGATGTTTGCAACGATCTTGGCAGAGGTATCCATGCGGAATGCCACGTGAGCCTTGCGCAACGCGATGAGCCCCTTGTAGTAGGCGAGAACATCAGCGTTAACGGCCTGGTTACCCCACTTGAGCGAGTTCACCGAGTCACCGGACTGGTAACTGTTGTCGTCACCATTCTTCGAACGCATGAACTCCTGACCGGCCTGCATGAACGGCATGCCCTGCGAAAGGAAGAGCATCGACGCTGCCAACTTGTTGGCGGCTACGATCTGCTCGGGCTTCGCCGAAGGCATTGAGCCAACGAGCTTGTCGTAGAGCGTCAAGTTATCGTGAGCCTCGACGTAGTTGACCGATTGATTCGGACTATAGGCTGTCCAGTTTCCGACGGTGGCGCCGGTAAGACCGGTGTTGCCAAGGATTCCGATTTTGGCGTCATCGTGCTTATTGGTTGCACCACCGTTTACGTAGCCTGGTTCAGACCTGTTGAATACCGAACCCTTGACCCCGTCGCGGAACTGGTCGTTAAAGAAGCCGATACCGGTTAGGTTAGCGCTCTGTAACTGGGTGCCAGCAGCGCCATCTGGTAGCGCTGCTCCCATACTCCAGCCCTCGCCAAATACGAGGATGGTTGGATCGATCGCGGTTAGGGCAGTGCGAACCTCCTGCATCGTGGTGACGTCCAAGACGCCCATCAAGTCAAAGCGGAAACCATCTAGGTGGTAGTCGCGAGCCCAGTGTGAAACCGAATCCACGATGAACTTGCGAACCATCGGACGCTCCGAAGCCACTTCGTTGCCACAGCCGGTTGCGTTGTAGTACTCGCCGGAAGCTGGGTTGGTTCTGAAGAAGTAGCCGGGAACCAAGAGGTTCATGCTGAAATCGTCTGGGCTTGCGACGTGGTTGTAAACCACGTCCATGATCGTCCGCAGACCGTTCTGGTGCATAGTGTTAACCGCTTGCTTGAGTTCACGAACTCGCGCCCAGGGGTTGCTCGCGTTAGAAGAGTACTGACCCTCGGGAGCGTTGTAGTTCAGTGGGTCGTAGCCCCAGTTAAAGGTCGGCGAAAGCTCGTTGCCACCCGACAGGTAGTCGTAGACCGGCAGCAGCTGAACGTGCGAGACGCCCAGGGCCTTGATTGCCGAAATTCCAGTCTTCACCTTGGTGCTTACGGTGGTGACCTTCTTCGTCTTCGGGTTGGTGGTCTTGATCACTTTGGTGTAACTGGTGTTTAGGTCAGTCAGGGCCAAGAACTTACCTTTGTGGCCAGCCGGGATGCCCGAGGATGCGTCCATGGAGAGGTCGCGCACGTGCAACTCATAAACGGTGGCGTCGACTGGCTTGCCGCTAAATGTTGGCTTGACTGCCCAACCTCCAGTCGGGTCGGTAGCGGCAGGGTCGGTTACAACACCGCGGGTGCCGTTTACGGTCACCGAAGTGGCGTATGGGTCAACCGCTTGGTTGTTATGACCGTTGACAGCTGCCGTGTAGGTATAAATCAAGCCGTCGCAGTTTCCTGCAAGGGAGTAGACCCAAGTGCCGTTGACATCCTGCACCATCGGGTACTGGTGTTCGGCAACAGCCTGCGTCGCACTCGTATAAGTGTTGACTGTCACAGCCGAAGCCGTCGGAGCCCAAACCCTGAAGTCGGTGTGATCGGCGCTATAGGTGGCACCTAAATCGTTGCCGGCGTAGGTGTAGCGAGAGTTAAAGCCGGTGCTGTTGTAGATGTTGCCAACAAGCACGGTTTTTTGAGTGCCAACCGAGTAGGTCGTGCTTTCAAGTCTGTAGGTGGTTCCGAAGACGACGTCTTGATCTAGGTTCAGAACTACCTTTGAGGTCACGTTGCTGGCAGTGGCCGAGGTAACGCTCGCGATGGTCAAACCTCCGGTCAGCGAGAACCCTTCGTCACCCGCACCCGAAAGCGTCATCGGCTGATTCAGTAAGACAGTGATCTTCCTGAAGTCATCGATCGAGGCGGAAAGTAACTTGGGAGTTTGAGGCGTGACAACCTGCACCGTGTTGTAGATGGTCGCGTCGCCTTGCTTTAGCCAAATTTCGATGTTGCCGCTCGGGTCCCAGTTGGTCATAAATCTGTCGACTGCGACGTCCTTAGAGGTCCAGGCTCCAGGCGTAGCCGAATAGCGAACAATGAAACCGAGGTTATCGAAGCCCGTCATGCCAGTTACATCAGCCGTAACGTATGGGCCGTAGGCGTCGGTCGGGGCGGTGGCGAAGTCAGGGTTGGGGGTAACCGCTCCATCGCTACCAACAGTCATGTTCTTCCAGAGGAAGAGGTTGTAGCCGGCGTAGTCACCGGCGTCACGGTTGTAGTGCACCTTGATGTGGAGGGTGCTTGGGATCGCCGCGTTGGCAACGCTTCCAATGCCGAGGACGAGAGCCGCAGAGGCTAGAACAGACAGGAATTTTCGCACAAAAGTAGTCATGCAACAACACTAGGCTCTGGGGCCAACCAGCGCGCTATCGCAAGCGTTTACGGTTCAAGCCGTTATGAACTTGTAACTAATGGTGGGGCGTGCGGGACTTGAACCCGCGACCGACGGATTATGAGTCCGCTGCTCTAACCAGCTGAGCTAACGCCCCCAGCCACCAAGAAAGCCTAACCCTCTCGCCGCATTCTCTCGATCGCACTCTTCATGCCACGCCGAATCCTGCGATTCAACTTCTTGGTGTTAACCCGCACGTCGTAGCGAATGTCTTCGAATCGCTCGACAACCGCGTCGCCCATTTCGTCCAGCCGTTCGATTACCCCGTCACGGGCGACGGTTAGTCGACCACGAGCTTGTTTCACTGCCTTCCGCACGTTACGCGTTCCAATTGGCTGGTTGTAAGCGGCATCGTTATCGGCGGTTGTGTCGGTTGGTTTCTCGCCACGGTAGAGCTGTTCGAAGATGTCAAGAGTCTTGCCGATGTCGTGAGCCTCGATCAGGTGTAATGAGTTCGAAACAAGTCGATCAAACTCTTTCTTGTCGGCTGAAAGTACCTTTGTCAACTGAACTGCAAAGTCCTTTGAGTCGTCGGCCTTGAACAGATAGCCGTTGTCGCCTGAGTGAACTAGGTGCGGCAAAGCCATGGCGTCCGCAGCTACCACCGGGCGACCAGAGGCCATTGCCTCCATAGTGGCAATGCTCTGAAGTTCGGCTATAGAGGGCATGACGAAAATCGACGACCTATGCAGGGCTTCCATGAGCCCCTCATCGTTCACCGGCCCGAGAAAATTGACCTTGCTTCGAATGCCCAATTCTTCGGCATAAGCCTCGAGCGGCACACGCTCTGAGCCGTCACCGACAAGCTCAACCTTGACCTCAAACTTCGGGTCAAGTAATGAAACGGCCTTCAGCAATACGTGGATCCGCTTCTCGTGATCCAAACGACCGACAAACAACAGCGTTGCTGGCTTGTTAGTTGCCTTCGGGGCACTTGCATACGCTGAAGCATCTATTCCACACGAGATGGCATAGACGCCGGTAAGACCGGTCTTCGACTCGAGCAACTCGGCAGCACGTTTGGTTGGCGTGGTGAGAGCGTCGGCCAACTTCAAGACGTTCTTTGCGTCCCACCAGGCAAAGTTGGCAAAGGGCTTTTCTACCCAGGCGGGAGTACCAACGGTGTACTTGATTAGGTTCTCGGGCATTATGTGGTTGGTTGCAATTAGGTTGATTCCGCGCTTATGAGCGCCTTTGGAAAGCTGCCTGCCAACGTTTATGTGTGATTGAACATGTACGACGTCAGGTTTTACCTGGCGCAAAATCTTGTCGGTCTTTCGGCGCAATGTCAGTGGGTTAACGTATCGCAGGGTTTTGTGACCGGGAAACCGGTGGCTCTTAAGTCGGTGAACAATGATCGGGGTGCCGTCGTGGTTTTCGCGAAAGTTGCCGTAAACCTCGCTGGTTGCCGGTGCGATGACGTGAACCTCGGCACCACGTCTTGCCAGCCCCGCGGCAAGCCGTTCACCGAAGCGGGCCGCTCCGTTTACGTCGGGCGGAAACGTGTCGGCTCCGATAACTACGACCAAAGGTTTTTTAGCAGCCAAAACTCATGCCTTCTTTGCTAATTCGGGATGTACTTTTGAGAGCAACCAGACACCGAGGATGGCGACCACTCCAGAAAGGGAAAAACAGACCATTGTAAACAAGTCGGCCTGCTGTGCCTCGCCCAGAACCACGATGCCGATTGAAACTCCGACCATGGGGTCGATTACGGTCAACCCAGCAATCACTAGATCCGGAGGGCCTGCGGCGTAGGCGCTCTGCACAAACCAACCGCCAAGCGCTAGCGCACCAATGGTCGAAACGGCACAAAGCACTGTCAGCCACTCGAACTGCCCTTGAATGATTCGTTGGACAACGACCTTCATGAGGCTTGCAACGAAACCATACAAAACACCGGCACCGATTATGTAGGCAAGTGCTTTGGCTCTCCTGGCGAAGGTGAAGAAGGAAACGGCGAGGATGGCCAGAATTGTGATGAGGAGACCGAGAACGATTAGCAGCGAGGCATCATTCAGTGGCACATCCTTAGCGACGTTGGCGGCCTGAATTACAAAGGCGCCAATACCGAAGGTGCAAAGCCCCATAGCCAACCAACTGTTTTTTGTGATCGACTTCTTTGATTTGCGCGCATTCAACAGGGCCGAAATAACGAGTGCGATGGCGCCGATGGGTTGCACCACGATCAGCGGAGCCATCGTGAGAGAGATTACCTGCAAGACGACGGCTACCCCGATAAACGAAAATCCTCCCCACCAAGCTTTGTCGGTGGCTAGCCTCTTGAGGCTCTTGAGGTTGATAGCGCCTTTTATCTCGTGCTTCTTACCCTTTTTAAAGGCGGAGTTTTGAAAGTGGGCGCCGTACGCCAAAGTGATCGCAGCTAGGACAGAAATTGCGATTGCCAGAGACTTCAAGTCGCACACCTTCCTGCCCAATCGATTCTTAAACAAGACTACCCGAAGGGTAAAATTACCCCATGTCAATCCGTTCAATTGTTATCACGGGCGAACCCGTGCTTCACAACCGTACTCTTGAAGTCACGAACTGGGGCAAGGAGCTGCGTCAACTTGTCGCGGACATGTTCGAGACTATGGATGAGGCGCCTGGTGTTGGCCTTGCAGCTCCGCAGATTGGTGTCGCTCTCAGAGTTTTCACTTACGACTACCCCGACGAAAGCGACAACCCGCGACGCGGCGTAATCATTAACCCCACTTTAGAAGTCGGCCCTATTTCTAACGAGGAGCCAGACGAAGAAACCGACAGCGAGGGTTGCCTTTCGGTTCCCGGTGAACGGTTCCCTCTGAAGCGCGCGGATAATGTGCGAGTTACCGGTTTCGACCTAGACAAGAATCCGATTCAAATTGACGCCGATGGCTGGTTTGCGCGCATCATGCAGCACGAATTTGACCACCTGGAGGGCATGCTTTACGTTGACAGGCTCGTGGAACCTTACGCGAGCATGGCCAGCGCTGCGATCGAAGAGTTCGGTTGGGGGAAACCTGGTTGTTCATGGCTCCCGGGCCGCGACGACATAGACGCCTAAAAGAACAAGCGAATCAGCGCAGCCAAGGCCGCCGAAGACGCAACCATGATCAGAAATGGCACCCGCAGCGCGGTCAGCAATACAGCCATCAGCACCGCTGCTAACCTGGCGTCGATAACCAATTGCTGCCCCTTGGTGAAGGTTTGGATTCCCACTAGTGCGGCCATCAGAGCTATGGTCAGGTAATTTGCACTCGCCGCAATCCGTGGGTTATCCAGCAATCGTCTGGGCACCAAGTGGCCAATAAATTTCCACGAATAGACGGCGGCAGAACCAACTAAAATGCCTAGCCAGAGGTTCATACCTTTGCCTTCCCGAAGTAGATGTTTACGAGCGCAACGACTACGAAACCGGCAACAATCACAGGGATACCCGCTGGCAACCAAATCGAAGTCACGACTGCCACCACAAGCGCAACTATTGCAGCAACCGAGGTGAAGACGGACTTGAGACGTGGCCAGACGAGCCCCACAAAAGCAGCGGCAGCGGCAGCGTCTAAACCGTATTGCTCCGGACTGCCAATCAATTTGCCTGCGTAGGCGCCGACAAAGGTCAGTGAATTCCAGAACACGAAGACCGCTACGCCGGTCCACCAAAAACCGCGCTTGCTGTGTTCGGGTGTCTCTCGCGACAAAGCCACGGCGGTTGATTCATCGATGGTTAGCTGCGCCGCAACGCCTAGACGCCAACCCTTAGAGCCGACAATCGGTGCCATCCTGATCGCGTAGAAG
>CAFBNO010000022.1_pt1 | contig 15594 bp, 11 predicted proteins | sample 7269281 | NCBI WGS metagenome assembly CAFBNO01 (sample SAMEA6814098, study PRJEB35770) | freshwater metagenome | biome: Freshwater; feature: Freshwater reservoir; material: water | place: Czech Republic | collected 2017-05-23 | depth 30m m | reverse complement strand
ATTCACCCCGCCCGCTATCGCGAGCTCGTGGCGTCGAAGAAGCCCCACCTGCTGGTCAACTTCGAGAGCGAACGGGTTTCGATAAGCCCGAAAATCACTTCGAGCCCCTGCCTGGGCTGCCTTGAACTACACAAAACCGACGCCGACGCCGCGTGGCCGGCCATCGCCTCGCAGTTGCTCGGTCGAATCGACTATCTTCAAGACTCGCGAAGCGGATTATTTGCCGCGGCAATTTCGGTGGGTGAAATTCTGCGGGCAATCGATAGCCCAGAACAAGAAGCCGAGTTTCAAGGAGCGCGACTCGAAGTGGCTAGCGGACGCGTCGAGAACTGGAGCTGGAAGCGACACGAAATGTGCGATTGCGGTTAGTTTGCACCCTGGAGTTGAGCAAAGAATCTGGACTGCTGGCCGGGCCGGTTCCAAGAAAGCCACAACGAGGACTTTGCACGAGTGATGGCGACGTAGAAAAGACGCCGTTCCTCGGCTAACTCCGCTTCGGTCTTTGCGTAGGTTATCGGCAGGTATCCCTCGCTCGCCCCGATCAGGTAAACCTCGCCCCACTCCAAGCCCTTGGCGGCGTGAATCGTCGACAGGGTCACCGCGCTTCGAAGTGGTTCGTGCTGCGAACGCTGACGCTCGTCTAATTCGTTGGCGAAATCACTGAGCGTCGAACCATCGGGCATCTCGTCGACAATCATGACTAGAGCGTTTAGGGACTCCCACTTGTCACGGCCTGCGCCTGCAGTTTCTGGTGCGGCTGCAGCCCAACCCAGCGACCGCATGATGTCGCTAACGGTTTGGAAAAGCGGTTTATCGGTCTGAACCGAGACCTCGGCTCGAACGGCACGGGTTGCTGCCTGAACTTCTTTGCGACTGAAAAAGCGTTCACCGCCGCGCACTTGAACATCGATGCCGGCCTCGGCTAGAGCGGTTTCTAGAGCCTCGGACTGCCCGTTGATTCGGTAGAGCACGGCGATTTCGTGTGGCTTGGCTCCCTGATCGATGCGACTTCGAACCTGCTTGGCAACGGCCTTTGCCTCTTCGGCCGGGTTCTCGAAGCCCTGGATTAGCGGTGCCCTGCCGACCTCGCCCATCGATTGAAGCGGCTCAACCCCTGCCTCGCCGCGGGTGAGGCGGTTGGCGTGCGCGATTATCTGGCCGGTAGAGCGGTAGTTGCGAGTGAGCTGAACCACTGTCGCGCCTTCGTATCGGCTCGAGAAGCGTCGCAAAAAGTCACTCGATGCGCCGGTGAACGAGTAAATGGTCTGGTTCGGGTCGCCAACCACGCAAAGATCACTGTGATCACCGAGCCAGGCGTCGAGAAGTGCGTGCTGCAGCGGGCTGATGTCCTGGTATTCATCGACCGTGTAAAACCGGTACTGCTGCTGAACGTGCGCGAGGGCCCGCGGTTCGGCCCGCAGAAGACCCAAAGTCAAAATGAGGACGTCTTCCCAGTCGAGTCGCTGCGCCTTAATCTTGGCGTCTTCGTAGGCTGCCTGAAGTTCGAGGTTTGCCCTCTTGCTAACGCCCGAAATCGGTGGGCGGGTTTCGAGAGCGGTCTCGTATTCGTCGAGACTCAGCATCGAGTACTTGCGCCACTCGATCTCGGCGGCGAGGTCGCGAATCGTGCCCGAGTCGAAGTGCAATTTTTGCGCCTCGGCCAGCTGAGCTATCAGTTTCGCTTTGGATTCGAGGATCCGCGGTGCCGGGACTCCCGCGTACTGCGGCCAAAAGAACTCGAGTTGGCTGAGAGCCGCGGCGTGAAAGGTCCGAACCGAAACCGCGGGAATACCTAGACCGCGAAGACGGGCTCGGAGCTCGCCAGCCGCTCGGTTGGTGTAGGTCAACGCCATGACCCGATTGGCCGAATAGTAACCCTTGGCGATCCCGTAGGCGATTCGATGCGTGACAGTTCGGGTCTTGCCGGTGCCGGCGCCGGCCAAGATACAGACCGGACCAACCAGTGCGGTTGCGGCCTCGCGCTGCTCGGGGTCTAGGGCTTCGAGAATCTTCTCGGCGTTCACTCGGCCTCCGAGGCCGAAACGATTTCGCTGCCGTACCAAAGCTCGATGATCGAGCGGGAAATCGAAACTCGGTTAGGCAGAAGCAGTTCATGTGCTTCGGCGGCTATCTCCTCGCGGGTGAACCAGCGGAGTTTCTCGATTTCGTCGCCGTCCGGAGTCGTGCTTGAGCCATGCACCCGGGCGGCAAAGCCGAGCATCAGTGAGTATGGAAACGGCCAGGCCTGCGAGCCGAGGTAACTAGTCTCGGTGACCGTTACACCAGCCTCTTCAAACATTTCTCGAGAAACCGCGGCCTCTAGGCTTTCACCGGGCTCGACGAAGCCCGCGAGAATCGACCAGCGGTTCTCCTCCCAAACACCCTGAGAGCCAAGCAGGATTCTGTCCTGTTCGTCTATGACTGCGACGATCACCGCCGGGTCGGTTCGCGGGTAGTGTTCGGTGTCGTCCTTGAAGCAGCGCCTCACCCAACCGCCCGATTCGATCAGAGTTGGGGTGCCGCAGCGCGGGCAGTGCTGGTGGGTTGAGTGCCAGTTCGCGATTGCGAGGCCTTGGGTGAAAAGCCCGGCGTCACGGTCACTGAGGCCAGCGCCGGTCTTACGCAGGTGGTGCCAATTATTGCTATCGGGCTCTAGCTGGTTAGCCGCGTTTTCGCTGAGCACCGCCAAAACCACTGGACCTATTTCGTCGCGACCAAGATAGACCCGGTACTGAGCCGAGGGCACCGAATCAACCGGCAGCAAGCGGAGGGATTGAGCATCTAGTAACACCGCTCCCTGAAACATCGGCAAGACGCGGGTCGCTGGTTCCGACCAAAGCTCATCAAAAAGTTCTGGTCTGGTTCGCGCCAAATAGTCTCGGTCGATCGAAGCGCGAGCGAGCGGCAGGTCTAGTTGCACTGCTCCGCGAAACTGCATTCTTGCCTTCTACTGTCGTGGCGATACATGGAACCTGGCCTAAATGCTTCTAACCTGAATCCATGGGTAACTCCTTGATTTTAGCCTCACTCGCGACCGACGCCGTTTCCAATCTCGGCTTCCGCGACGTGAAAGAACTGACCAGCCAACAGGGCGGGTCAATTGACTCTGCGATGCTCACCGACGGCGACGGAAACCACTATGCCGTTCGAATGGGTTCGACCGATGCAGCCTCGCTAGAGCTAGCGACCGAAGTTGCGGCCCTCAAGTTGGTGGGCTCCTTAGGGCTCCCATTCAAGGTGAGCAAGGTCGTTGGCGAGACTCGCGCTAGAGGTTTTCGCCCAGCCATAGTTTTTGACTTTGTCTACGGCAAGCCAATCGATCTCGGCCGCCTTGACGCCACCGGAACGCTAGTCGAGAGCATCGGAGCGACGATCGCCAAGATCCACGGCATCTCTTCCGAACTAATTCAAGAGGCCGGATTCCCAGAGTTTTCGGCTCAGGAAACCATCCGTCTTCGGCTAAACCAGCTCGACCGCTTGGCCGGCACCGGGAAGATTCCGAAGGTACTCCTTGACCGCTGGAGCGAGGCGCTAGAAAACGTCAACCTGTTCCGTTTCACCCCAACTGCGGTGCACTCAAACCTAAATTCGGTCAACGTGCTTGAACTCGATGGCCAAGTTAGCGGCGTGCTCGGTTGGCACGGCCTAAAAGTTGGCGACCCAGCCGAAGACTTCGCTTGGTTGGCGGCTCCCGGGGTCAATGAACTTATGGATGCCGCTAGGTTCGCCTACCTCTCGGCGCGAGAGACCACCGACCCTAACCTTGGCGCCCGCGCTCACCTGTACGACGAATTGACTCGTGGCAGTTGGCTTTTGCACGGCATCACAACTGGCGACGAGTCGATTGTCGCCGACGGAGTCGCAATGCTCGGTGGTCTAGCGGCCGAGGTCGAAGAAGGCATCGCACCGGTTTTGATCGCCGGCTCATTTGCCAGTTCGGGTGGCGGTTTTCTAGAAACGGCGGACGACGTCGAACCAGAGCTCGTGGTCGAGCAGGACACCCACATGACTTTCGTGGACGATAAAACCCGAGAAATCGAACTGCCAGAAAAGACCGACGACGAACTTTTTTAGTCTGAAACCTTGGCCAAAACCGCACTCCACATTTCTAGCAACTCTTCGGCCGACTTTACTTGCTCGGGCTTAATCTCCAGATTTTCGTTCACGTAGTAGAGGCAAACCTCGATTAGGTCGGGGTCGATGTTGTGAAACTTCGAGTACGCCATTCGGTACAAGGCCAGCTGTAGCGCCTTTTCGGCAATGTCGTCATCGGATTTCGGTGCGACGCCAGTCTTCCAGTCGACAATTTCGAAACCGTTCTCGGTTTTGAATACTGCGTCGATCTTGCAGATGAAGGTGTTTGCCTTGATTGTCACCTGAATCTCGCACTCGATGTCGGCGGGCGTCATCTTGGCAAACCGAGACTCCTCGAAGATCGCCTTTAGGTCTTCGATGTTTAGCGCGGGGTTGCCGTCGTCGATGGCTTCGACCTGAACGTCGAGTTCTTCCTTGGTGCTGAAAACTCCGAAGCGCTCCTCTACCCAGGTGTGAAACAGGGTGCCGGCCATGGTCGCTGCGAAAGGTTCGCGAGGCACAGGGCGGCGGTAGAGCTCGGCGACCTGATCGGTTTCGAGCAAGAACTCCTTGAACCTTGAAGCGGGAATTCGAACCGGAAGCACTGCCTGAGAGGCTCTGGTTAAGCTCTCTTCGAGGTCTGCGAGTAGCAGGTCGATCTCGGCGTCGACCTTCGATGCGTTCGGAGCATCGATTGCACTCTGCACGAGCTCTCTCGCGGCCTCAACCCTAGGGCGGTGCTTTGCACCCAGAGGGTCCATCGGCCAAACAATGGTTAGGTTTGCCGAGTCGTCTGGGTTTTCGCTCAACTCTTCGTAGACCGGTAGCGGTGAGTCCGGGTCGCCGGTTCCGTTGTGAATCTTCACTGTTGGTTCGTTGCTACCAGCGAGTTCGAGAAGGAACGGTGACGGTGCCGAAGGCTCCTTATTGGCACCCTTGTAGAACGAACCGGAGACCAACAGCGAAAGCTTGGTTCTGGTGACCGCCACATAGGCGAGTCTGCGCTCTTCGCGGTACTTGTATTCGCGGACATCTTCTGAACTGAACACCTTGTATGCCTTGTCGATGTCGGTTTGCTCGGTGGCATTTTCGAAGCTGAGACGAGGCAGCGAGGCTGCGTCGCCGCGCAAGTGGTAAGGCAAACCCTTGCCGTTGACCCAGCCCTTATTGCCACCGACGCTTGAGGGGAACGTGCCGTCAACGAGCATCGGAACAGCCACAAGATCCCATTCGAGACCCTTTGCGCTGTGCACTGTCAAAATCTGAACGGTGCCCGGGGTTGCCGAAACCGAAGGCGGGTCGAAGCTTTCTTTGCCAGCGGCGAAATCAAGCCACTCGAGGAACCCTCCGAGTGTCGAGTGATAACCGTTGGCGTAGTTCGCGACCACGTTTGCGAACGAGTTTAGATTGGCCATGGGTTGGGCGTTGTTCGGGTTGGCCGTGAGCTCAATGTCGAGCCAGAGCTCTTGCTCAACCACTCGCACAAACTCGCTCAGCGGCAAGCCGGTCTGAAAACGCAGCTTGCGGAACAGTTTTGCGCAGTCACGCATTCTGACCAGACCGGTTTCGCTGATTCCGGTCTTGACCGTCTTGCGATCGAGAAGTTCATCGATTGCATCGACAACCGAGAAACCAACCTCTTCGCCCTGCAGGTCTACCTGCTCCTCGTTGTTGAAGCCCGCAATCTTTTTGGAAAACAGGTAAAGCTGCTGAAGATCCTTGGCTCCGATTCGCCATCTTGGCCCGGCGAGCAGGCGCAACAGCGAACCACCCGAGGTCGGGTTGTGAACCACCTTGAGTGCGGCAACCAGATCGACGATCTCGGGCATCTCGAGCAGGCCGGCAACGCCGACAACCTGGTAAGGGATCTTTTGCGCCGAAAGGGCGACGACATACTTTTCGGTGCTGCCCTTCGAACGAAGCAAGAGAGCCGCGGTCGGCTTTGGCTCGCCTGGCTCGGTGTGCAACTTGGCAGCAAACCACTTGGCCACGTGTTCGGCCTCTTCGCTTTGGGTTTGCAGGTACGCGATTTCAGTGTCGCCGACCTGAGCGCCAGGCCTGGCGGTCAGTTTGACGGCCTTGATTCGACTGTGCGAAAGCTCCTCGAGTTGCTTCTGGTTTAGTCCTCTGGTTACGAAGGCTGGTTCTTGGCGGAGTTCTTCGAGCAGGTCGTTGGCCAGGTTGAGCACGCCGCTAGGGTTTCGCCAAGAGGTGGGCAGCGGAAACTGAACAACCTCTCGCTCGGGAGTGCCGAAGTCTGTGATGAATTCGCGCAGGTTTGAGGCGCTAGCTCCTCGCCAGCCATAGATTGACTGGTTTGGATCACCGACCGCGAAGACCGAGTGCTGGGCGAAGAGGCCGCGGAGTAATTTGGTCTGCAGGGTGCTGGTGTCTTGGTATTCATCGAGCAGGACGTGTTTGTAAAGCGAACGCTCGCGACCAGCAACCAAATCGGGCATCATTTCGACTGCTCTTGCGGCAAGCGCTACCTGGTCGCTGTAGTCGACCATTCCGCGCAGTTTCTTCTCTTCGATGAAACGACCCGCAAGGTTGGCGACCAACCCCGACTGGAAGAAGTCCTTCCAGGTGTTGAACCGCGTGGTCGGGATCGGATTTTCTGGAGTTTGATTCTTCGCCGGTAGCGAAGCGATGCGGTTGTAGGTCTCTTCTACGAAAGAGCCGATCTGCTCTGCGGTTACCCCGTTGTCGGCCATCTCGCTGGCGATCGAAAGGACCGCCTCGACGATGGTGTTCAACGATGAATCCGATTCATCGAGTCTCGGATCGACGTCGCTGCCGTATTTGAGAACCACCTCTCGAGCCAGTTGGTAGCGAGATGCATCGGTGAGGAGGATCGAGTCTGGTTCGTAGCCGAGCGCTAGGGCGTGATCGTGAAACAGCGAATTTGCGTACGCGTTGTAAGTCGAAATATTTGGAGCTGCGAATGGTTTGTCACGAAGCTCCGATGGCCAAAACTCGGTTCGCGAAAGCGTTAGCAGGCCGTTGTTGATGCGCTTGGAGAGCTCTGAGGCAGCCTTCCTCGTAAAGGTTAGGCCTAGGATTTCGCTCGGTAGCGAATAACCGTTGGCGACCAGCCAAAGCACGCGAACCGCCATGAGTTCGGTCTTGCCGCTACCGGCTCCGGCGACAACCAGGCTCGGTGCATCGGTTGGTGACTGCTCGACTGCAGCGCGCTGCTCCTCGGTGAGGCTCAGGTTCGGATTATTCGCGAGTTGTTCTTTGGACTTGACCGCTAGGAAAACCTGATCGGCGGAGAACTTGTTATTCGACATAAGACACCGCCGGTACTAGTTGGATTGCACAGGCGCCGTAGCGATCGCTCGTGCAGTGGCTGCCGATGTTGGCGATGAACAGCTTTTTCTCCATAGCCATCTCGGTTGCCGACTCTTGCAGGATGCCGGCGAAGTACTCGATGCCGAATTCGGCCTCTGGCGAGTTGATTGCCTCTTGGTCGAACACTCCGGAATCTTCGGAAACGAAGACAAGCCTGGCCCCTTCGAGTCGGTCGCCATCGCGGATTATGTCGCCGAAAGCCTTTTGCTCGAACGCGAGCTGGTAGAGCCCGAGCTGGGGGTGAACCTTCACTTCTTCTTTGGAAATTTTGCGACCGGTCTTGAGGTCGACGATCATGACCTGACCCTCGGCATTGCGTTCGATGCGGTCGACTGTGCCCGAGACGTAGGCGTCGCCGAGTTGGAAGTTGAACTTCACTTCGGTACCGATTAGCTCGTAGCCGTCTCGCTCTTGAGCGGCAAGGTAGCCGGCAAGCCTGGTCACCATCTTGCGGGCCTTACGTTTCTCTTTCTTTTCGAGCCATTCGGCCTCGAAGTCGAGAGTGTGCCACTTCGATTCGACCCCGCTCCACAGTGTGGCTTCGTCGATGTTGGCGGTTTCTTCTAGAACCTTGTGGAGCAGGATTCCGAAGTTTGCCTCAAAGCTGCCCTCGCGCCCGCCGTGGTGCTTGATGAACCAGTGCAACGGGCACTTCAGGAAGTCGTCGAGTTGGGAAGGTGCAACGTAGACCTGTTTTTCGCCGTCGAGAACTACCAGCGCTTCAACGGTTGAGAGATCGAGGATGCCGTACCACTGTTCCGGGTCGGCACCGGCAATGCCCTCGGCGGCCAACCTGGCCAGCCCGTAGGCGGCCTCTAGGCGCTCGGTTTCGTTCGTGGTTTCGAGAATGGTTCGACGCATTCGACCAACCGTGCCGCGCAACGTGTAGCGCGGTGCTCCGTAGCCCTCGGTCTCGGGAATCTGCCCGAGAACTAGCGAGACGAACTGCGATATTTGCGATTCGTCGCCGTCAACTGCGGTGACCACTAGCAAATCGGTGGCTGCACCGACGGCCTTGTTGAGAAGCCTTAGCTCCTCTGGGAGTTCGCTTCGCACCAGGTCGGTGTTTTCGCTCTTCTTAGTCAAAAGCTCATCGAGTGAAACAGCACCCAATAGCGAAGACCGCGGCTTAAGGTTGGGCCAAACGCCTTCGATCAGTTGTGGAATCACCACGACTTTGAAGCGTCGGCCGATCAGGGCGGCCGACGTCAGCAAAAGCACTCGCTCGTTGTCGCGCGCGCCAATCGCGAGGGTGTCCTGCGGGAGATCAAGCGAGAGCTGGTCTTCGATAAACGTGCGAATCGTGCCGTTCGGATTGCGCTCCACGTAGCGGTTGGCCGCGGCGAACAGCGCCACCACTGCGTCTAGGTTGCGGCCCGCTTGCACGGCCACCTCGCCTACGTTCTTGGTCTGGAGTGGCCAGAAACGCATCGGCTTAGAGCCGTTCCAAAAATGCCACAGCAGGTCTTCTGCGGTTCTGCGTTCGTCGGTGACGAGGCGCTTGGCGTTCTCGAGTAGAGCGACGAACTCGGTGACGGCGGTTGCCTCTTTGCTTTCGAGAGTGGCCACTGTGCCTGGTGCGTTGAACAGCTCCACCACGAGTTCGTCGCCGGTGCGATTCAGGCCCTCGTTGAGATCGGCCTGGCGCAGCTGGCGACGCAGGCGACGAAGGCCGAGGCTGTCGAGGTCGCAGAAAGGCGATTCGAGCAGCGCAAAGGCACCTCGGTAGTCAACCGGTTCGTCGTCGAGCACGTGTTTGGCAAGACGCAAAAGATCGCCACTAGCGAATTCGTCGCGAAGCGCGGACTTGCTGCCCAAAACGCTGGCCGGGACGCTCTCGCTGGCCAGAGCGGCGGCGAAGTTTTCGAGCAGCGTGCGCGATCTTGCGACCACGGCCATCTCGCCCCATTCGATTCCCTCGTTTAGATGCAGTTCGCGCAACCGCCTAGCCACCCAGGCAGACTCGCTGGTTGAGGTGTCAAACACCTTGCCCTCGACCTCTGCGCCAGGCACCAGGTTGGTTGCGCCGTGCACCTTGCGTTGCGGGCCCGCAAGCTCGGGCGGCATGGCCTTCGCAATGTTTGCCATGGCAATCGAGATTGCCTCTGGGCGAACCTTGTGATCGTGCTCGAGCATGATCGTCTTGGCTCCGGCAGAACCAGCTACTTCGTCGATCAGGAGTCGCATAGATTGTGGATCGGCCGAGCGAAACCCAAGAGTTGCGCTGTCAGGGTCGCCGAGCAAAACTAGGCCGGCGCCTTGCGAAACCAAAACCTTGAGTAGGTGCTTGGCACCCGGGGTGAGCTCTTGCGCGTCATCAACGATTACCAGTTTCACGTCGGTCACGAAGGCTGGGCGAGGCTTCGACTCGAGGAGCTCGGCGGCCTTGGTCAGAAGCGTGGATGGGTCGTGGCGGTTGTCGTTGGCAGGGGTTGCCAGGTGTTCGAGATACTTTTCTAGGACGTCGGCTGCGCCCACCCAGACCTGTTGGCCGTGATCTGCGCCGGTGGCTCGCAACTCGGCCGGGGTTACCCCGTGCTCGAGGCAAACCGTGAACAGTTCGCGGAGTTCGGCACGAAAGCCGGAAAGCGAAATGACGTCTTTGACGATTTGTGGTGGCCAATTAGCCGAAATTCCGGCTTCGAGCTCCTCGGCTAAAAGTTGGCCCAGGATTCGATCCTGCTCAGAGCCGTTGATCAGCTCGGGTGAACGGGTACCGGTGGCTAACGCGTCTTCGCGCAAAACCGAAAAGGCAAAGCTGGCAAGTGTGCGGGCCATGGGGCCCGCGGTTGCGCCCTGATTGGCCAGAGCAAGTTCGTCGCGCAGAAGATTCGCGGCGTCGCGACTGGCGGTGAGCGCCAAAACATTGTGGGCCTGAAGGCCCTTGGCTAGCTGGGCAAGGTAAAGCGCCTTGAGGGCAGAAGTTTTGCCCGAGCCGGGCGCACCGTAAACGACGGCCTTTGCAGAAGCCTCGAGGGAGGCTACTTGTTGCTGCGACGCCGAAAGCGGGTGATCGGCAAATTCGAGGCCGTGGTTGCGAAAAGTGGTAGTTGCCATTGAAAGTGAGAATACAGGCGACCACCGACTTTATTGTCGGTTCTCTGTCGTAATCTAGAGACGCAAGACAGAAAGGTAACCGTGGATATCCGTATCGGCATTCAAAACAGCCCTAGAGAGCTATCGTTCGAGAGCGACCAGAGCGCGGCCGAGGTGGAGTCACTCGTGGCAAGTGCCATCGAGACCGGTTCCAAACTCCTAAAACTTAGAGACAACAAGGGTCGCCTGTTCTTGGTTCCCGTAACCTCGATCGGTTACGTGGAATGCGGTGCCGAAGAGTCACGACGAGTGGGGTTCATCGCCTAATGGAAGTTTTACTAATTCTTGGTTACGCCGTTCTACTCGGTTTGGTTGCTCCTTACTTGACCACCCGCGCCGGCGAATACGGCACTCTGGTTCCGCCAGCAGTGGCAGCGGTAACCGGTTCGGTAATCTGGATCATCTTGACCTGGGTCGGCTTCAAATACGAGGAAGCCTGGATCTGGATCATCATCATGTTGGTCATGCCAGTGGCAATGATCATTGCCTCTTCTCGAGTCGCGGCGGCAAGAATCCACGCCCGCGAAGCTCTAAAAAACTCCTAGGCCGAAAGACCCAGCGCGTCCATGCGCAGGGAGTGAACGGCGATCATGTCGCCTACCAGCGGCTCGAGTTTGGTGTAAGCCGCGAGATTGACTTCGCGCTCCTGCTCGATGGTCAACTTTGAACCTTTAGAAATCCCGGCTAGCTTGCGGTTGTCGAAGGCCGCGCGAAGCTCGAGCAAAACATCACCCATCAAGCGCCTGCCCCAGAGCGCAAGCCTGCTCTTTAGCTGTTCACTCTCGGCCATCGACTCAACCAGGACTCGCTTGGCAAACTGTTCGAAGGTGTCGTCGGCGAGCGCGTCCTCGACCTGCTCGCGAAGAGCCGGAGTGAGACCAACCGCCAAACGACGGTAAAAGTCGTCAAGCAAACCGTAGACGAGGTAGACCTTGATCACCGTTTCGTACCAGTCCATTCCTGTGGTTCGAGAATGGAAGTTTCCGATGCGTTCGGTGAACGGCTCCATCGCGTCGGTTGCTTCAAAGCCCAATCCGGCCAGGATGCTCGCGATGGCACGGTACTTTTCGAAACTCTTGGCAGCGGCCTCGCTAAGTTCTGCCTTGTAATGAGTGTTTGGCGAAAACTTGAGTTCGTCGGTGAGAATCTCGAACTGGGTGAGCTTCAGGTAGGCCAACTGGCCGAGGAAGATTTTTGGTTCGGGGGTGTATGGGCGAAGGTCGATCTTGCCCATGTTTCGAGGAGCGCGTTCTTCACGGATAGGCAGAGCGATGCGACGGGCAACCGCGCGGAGTTTCTTAAGCCATTCGAACACCATACAAAGATACCTGAGGCTCAAGCCCTCGCGCCAAAGTAGACTTGGCGTAACTATAGGAGACTTTTTGACTTTCAAAGATCTGGGCATCGATCAAGACATCGTAGATGCCCTCGAGGCTAAGGGTATTACCAACCCTTTCCCAATTCAGGAGCAGGCGATCCCGCTTGCCCTCACCGGCCAGGACATCATCGGCCAGGCCAAGACCGGCACAGGCAAGACTTTCGGCTTCGGCCTTCCACTGATCCAATCGCTGGGTCTTGACCCCGCCAAAGGCGCTCAGGCTCTAGTCGTCGTGCCAACCCGCGAACTTGCTATTCAGGTTGCCGAAGACCTCGTGACCGCTACCGCAAACCGCAGCACCACCGTTGCCGCAATCTACGGCGGCAAGTCATACGAGGGTCAAGTTGCCGAAATCGAAGCCGGCGCGCAGATCATCGTTGGCACCCCTGGTCGCCTAATCGACCTCAGCAAGCAGAAGCTTCTCAACCTTGGCAACATCCGCTTCATGGTTCTCGACGAGGCCGATGAGATGCTAGACCTAGGCTTCTTGCCAGACGTAGAGCGTCTGTTTGCCTACACCCCGGAGGGTCGCCAGACCATGCTGTTCTCGGCAACCATGCCGGGCACCATCGTTCAGCTCGCCCGCAAGTACCAGAACCGCCCGGTGCACATTCGCGTGAATGACCCAGACGAAGGCCACACCAAAGCAGACATCAAGCAGTTCTTCTACCGTGCGCACGCGCTCGACAAGGACGAGTGCGTCGGTCGAATCCTGCAGGCCGAGGGTCGCGGCAAGACAATCATCTTCTGCCGCACCAAGCGTCAGGCAGGCAAGGTTGCCGACGAGCTAGTCGAGCGCGGCTTCAAAGCCACCGCTCTGCACGGCGACATGTCTCAAGAGGCCCGCGAGCGCTCGATGATTTCGTTCAGGACCGGCAAGAAAGACATCTTGGTTGCCACCGAAGTCGCCGCTCGAGGCATCGACGTTGACGACGTCACCCACGTGATCAACTACACCGTGCCAGAAGACGAGAAGGCCTACCTGCACCGCACCGGCCGAACCGGTCGCGCTGGTCGCACCGGAATCGCAATCACCTTTGTTGACTGGGATGATCTGAACCGCTGGAAGCACATCAACGATGCTCTAGAGCTCGGTGTGCCAGAGCCACTTGAGACCTACTCTTCTTCTGAGCACCTGTTTACCGAATTGGGAATCGCCAAGGGCACCAAGGGTCGCCTGATTCCGGCAAAGCCCGAGGAGCGCAAGCCGCAGCTTGACCGCAAGCCTCAGGGAAGCCGTGACCGCGGACCTCGACGCCCACAGGGTGACAAGCCGGTGGCCAGAACCGCTGCTCCACGCGAAGCAAACTCAGACCGTCAGCGTCGCCGCACCCGCGGTGGCACTCAGGGGTAAATTACTTCGCTGAACCCCAGAGCGGCTATTCGCTCCAGCATTTCTGGCACGGTTAGGTTTTCGCCTAGGCGATTATCTTTGCCGGTAAGCCCGTGGTAATCGCTTGAGCCGGTGACTATCAGGTCAAACTCTTTCGCTAGCCCGAGCAACCATTTTCTTGCGAAGTCTGGGACGTCGCGGTGGTAAACCTCGAAACCTGCCAAACCGGCTTCAATCATGGCTCGAAAGTGTGCCTCCGGTAGCGCGTGACCGCCTGCCGAGCGTCCTAGTGGGTGAGCGATGATCGGCACTCCCCCAGCATTTAGTATCAGTTCGATTGCCGACAAAACATCGGGAGCCGACTCGTTCGAAACGTAGTACTCGCTGCCGTCATAGAGAACCCGATCGAAAACCTCACCGCGGTTGGCAAAGTGCCCGGCGGCAATCAGAGCGTCGGCAACGGCCGGTCGACCCATGGTCGCGCCTTCGCGCAATTGGGCGAGCACGTCGTCCCAGGTAATTGGCCAGCCGTTAGCCACCAGAGCGGTGATGTCGCGCAAGCGTTGTTCGCGAGCAACCACGGTCTTGCGAAGCACGCTCTGCAACTCGGTGTTGTTTGGATCCGGCAGGTAGGCGAGCAGGTGCACGCTAAAGGGTTTGTTTAGGCCCTGCGCCATCGTGGTCACTTCGATGCCGGGCACAAAACCCATACCCAGTTCTCGAGCGACACTGGCGGCCTCTGCCCAGCCGGCGGTTGAGTCGTGGTCGGTCAGGGCGAGGACGTCGACTCCTGCGGATTGTGCCGATTCAAAGATTATGCGCACGTCTTCACGCCCATCGGAGTGGGTGCTGTGCGTGTGCAAGTCGATCTTCAAAACTGCCTTTCCTTGCCTTAAGCGTAAAGGCTTTGAAAATGGCAGGATGTACCCATGAGCAACGAAGATCAAAAGCCAGCCGAAGCACCCATCGCCGAGCGCGGGAGCTACCGCTCTCACCGACCCCACGGACCCAAGTTTCTCGAGTACATCTCGGCAAACTGGGCCGACCGTGACAATTCGCTTCCGGCCAGAGCTGAGATGGCACCAATGGCCAAGGGCCGGCGAGCGGTGGTTGCCGATAAATTTGCGGGCAAGGTCTTACTCATTCACTCGGGAGCGATGAAACAGCGCTCGAACGACACCGAATACCGCTACCGCCCACACGCGGCCTTCACTCACCTCACCGGCTGGGGTTCGGTCACCGTGCCTGACAGCGTCCTGGTTATCGATACTCGACACAGCACCCAAACCGTCTACCTCCGCGAAACCGCTGGTCGCGACAGCGAAGAGTTTTTTGCCAACTCGGTTATCGGCGAATTTTGGCTAGGTCCACGGCCAACCCTCGCTCAGGTTTCAGCTCTGCTAGATATCGACACCAAAGCACTCGGCGAGCTCGACGATTTCAGGGCCGGGCTACACGACTCCGAAGTATTGACCCTCGAAAATGAAGAACTGGTCGAGTTTCTAAGCGAAATGCGTTTTGTGAAAGACGCGCTGGAAATCACGGAGATGCGCAAGGCAGTTGCCGCGAGCGTCAAGGGCTTCGAAGAGGTTGCCAAGAACCTTCACGTTGCCGTCGGTCACCACCGCGGCGAGCGTGTGGTCGAAACCTCGTTCTTCTCTCAGGCTCGAATCGAAGGCTACGACCTCGGCTACGAGACCATCGCTGCCGCCGGCCATCACGCCTGCATCCTGCACTGGATGGTCAACGACGGGCCGATCAAAGACGGCGACCTTCTTCTTCTCGACGCCGGCGTCGAGGTTGACAGCCTCTACACCGCCGACATCACCCGCACGATTCCGGTCAATGGCAAGTACACCGAGGCCCAGCGCAGGGTCTATGACGCCGTTCTAAAAGCAGCTGACGCCGTGTTCGCGATTGCCAAGCCAGGGCTGGCGTTTCGCGAATTGCACGCCGAAGCCATGCGAGTGATTGCCGAAACCGTAGCCGAGTGGGGCTTCATCAAGATCAGCCCCGAGGAGTCGCTCAAGCCAGAAAACCAGCTGCATCGCCGCTGGATGGTTCACGGCACCAGTCATCACCTCGGTCTCGACGTCCACGATTGCGCACAAGCTAAGCGCGATCTTTACCTAGATCAGGTCTTGACCCCTGGAATGATTTTCACCATCGAACCCGGGCTCTACTTTCAGCCGGATGACCTGATGGTGCCGGCCGAGCTTCGTGGCATTGGTGTTCGGATCGAAGACAACGTTTTGGTTACCGAAACCGGTGTCGAAAATCTGAGCGCAGCGTTGCCTAGAACCGCGGTCGAGGTAGAAAAGTGGCTAGCGAAACTGAGCTAAAGCCCAGAAATTTGATT
>CAFBNO010000021.1_pt1 | contig 16223 bp, 12 predicted proteins | sample 7269281 | NCBI WGS metagenome assembly CAFBNO01 (sample SAMEA6814098, study PRJEB35770) | freshwater metagenome | biome: Freshwater; feature: Freshwater reservoir; material: water | place: Czech Republic | collected 2017-05-23 | depth 30m m | reverse complement strand
ACTTCCTACCCCCTGCCCAATGGCACAGTGCTCTCTGAGCGCTACCGAATCGACGCCTTCCTTGCCGAGGGTGGCATGGCTTTGGTCTATCGAGCCCACGACTTGAGGTTGGAGCGCGACGTTGCAATAAAGGTGGTCAAACACGAATTCATCGACTCACCCGGCTACGAAACCTCCTTTCTTGACGAGGCGAAACTAGCCGCGAAGGTAAGTCACCCAAACCTGGTAAACGTCTTCGATCAAGGTGTAGAGGGTGGGTCCGACTACCTGGTGATGGAACTCGTCGAAGGCAAAACCCTCAGGCAGATCCTGGCAAAATTTGTAACCATCGAACCCAATCGAGCGATAGACGTAATCGCCTCCGTGTTGGCTGGGCTTTCGGCCCTGCACAAGGTCGGCGTGATCCATCGAGACGTGAAACCAGAGAACATCATTCTGGCCAACGACGGACGCATAAAGCTCACCGATTTCGGACTCGCAAGACCCACCGCCCAAATCCAAGCCGAAGGCAGCCCGCTCTACGGAACCATCGCTTACACGGCTCCCGAAGTCCTCCGTGGTGAACGCTTGGATCCCCGCTGCGACATCTATTCAATTGGCGTGACACTGTATGAGCTGCTCACGGGTCGACAGCCATTCGAAGGTGACTCGAAAGCCGTGGCCAAGGCCCACCTTTACGAGAGAGTCGCCGCTCCGAGCGCCTTGAACCCTGCTGTGAGCGCAGCAATCGACACATTCGTACTCAAGGCCACCAACCGAGACGCCGCCCTCAGGTTTGATACTGCGGCCGAAATGCTTTCGGAGCTGAAGTCTTTGGCCCTGGTCTCGAAACAGGAGAATCAAACCAGGGTCATAGCGCAAGGTACCGAACGAATTTCGGATCAAACCGAATTGATAAGCCCCGCCGACCTTGAAGACCTAGACGAAGAGCCAAAGCCGAAAAGAAGACTGGCCACCTGGTTGGCAATCACCGTGAGCGCGATACTGCTTGGCTTGGGCGTCGGCTGGTGGTTCGGGACTGGCCCGGGCGCTGTGATCACAGTTCCAAACCTGGTTTCAATGTCAGCGGCCGATGCTCAGAGCACCGTCGGGCTGCTCCCGATAAAACTGATCACGATTGATGAAAACAGCGACCAGCCCGTTGGCTCGGTGACCCGTACCGATCCGGTAGCCGGCTCGTACCTGATCCGTGGTGGAACTCTAAAGGCTTATCTCTCTATCGGCCCAAAGCTCAACTCAGTTCCAAGCTTGCTTGGCAAGAATTTGGTCGAAGCCACCGCGACGCTTCGGGGGGCGAACTTCTGGATCGGCAAAACCTCGGAGGCGTTCAACGACGCACCTCTCGGCACAATCTACGACTACACCGGTGCCGATGGTTCGGTGCTGCCCGATGGGTCAAACATCGATCTCAAGATTTCTCTTGGTCCGATTCCTGTGGTGAGTGGGGTTTCGCTGGACGTCGCCAAAGGCCTACTAACCGCTGCCGGCTTGACGGTTGGCAAGGTCACTCAGGTTTATAACGACACGGTCGCCAGCGGCCAAGTGGTTTCGCTCGTGCCTCAGTCCATCGAATTGACTAAGGGTTCTTCGGTGGACCTGACCGTGTCGAAGGGCACGAACAAGGTGATCATGCCCAAGGTGGTGGGCGAAACGATCGCCGCGAGCAAGTTGGCCCTAGAACAACTGGGTCTAAAGGTTGTTGTAGACACCGACGTGCTGACCTCGAGATGGGGTATCGCGAAGGTTAAGAGCGCCAGCGCGTCAAAGGGCTCGACGCTGAGAATTGGTGACACCGTCACCATCGTTTCTCGCTAGCGCTTGGTCAGCGACTCACTAACCAAGAATGCCAACTCGAGAGATTGGCTGTGGTTTAGTCGCGGGTCGCAAAGCGACTCGTAGCGCTCTTCCAGAGTGCCTTCGTCGATAAGCTCCGATCCGCCGAGACATTCGGCAACATCGTCTCCGGTGAGCTCTACGTGCACTCCGCCAGGGAAAGTCCCTGCTGCTCGATGCACCTCGAAGAAGCCGGCTACTTCATCCATCACATCATCGAATCGACGCGACTTGTAGCCGTTCTTAGTCGTAATTCCATTGCCGTGCATCGGGTCGGTGATCCAAAGTGGAGTCGCCCCGGCATCCTTGACTGCTTCGACCAGCTTTGGTAGTTCTTCGCGAACCTTGCCGGCACCCATGCGACTGATTAGGGTCAGGCGACCGGGTTCGCGGTTGGCGTCGAGTTTATCGATGAGAGATAGGACGTCGGAGGTAGATGTGGTCGGCCCGAGCTTCACGCCAATCGGGTTGCGAACTCGCGAAAGGTAATCAACGTGAGCGCCATCGAGCTGACGAGTTCGCTCACCGATCCAGACAAAGTGACCGCTCAAGTCGTAAGGAGCACCGGTTCGTGAATCAATTCGAGTCATCGGGCGCTCGTAGTCAAAGAGCAACGCTTCGTGGCTGACGAAGAATTCGGTGGTGCGTAACTCTTCGAAGTCGGCGCCACAGGCGGCCATGAACTTTATGGCTCGGTCAATCTCGCGGGCCATCGAGAGGTATTTAGCGTTCACCGGGTTGTTTGCGAAACCGCGGTTCCACTCGTGCACCGAGCGAAGATCGGCAAAGCCGCCCTTGGTGAACGCGCGAATTAGATTAAGGGTCGAAGAAGAGGTCTCGTAGGCGCGAAGGAGACGCTGAGGGTCTGCCGTTCGCGACTCGAGGGTGAAGTCGTAGCCGTTCACCGCGTCGCCACGGTAAGCGGGCAGAGTGACGCCTTCTCGGGTCTCGTCGTTCGAAGATCTCGGCTTAGCGAATTGCCCGGCCATGCGACCCATTTTGATGACCGGCATCGATGCGCCGTAGGTCAAAACCACTGCCATCTGAAGCATGGTCTTTACGCGGTTGCGAATCTTTTCGGCCGTTGCGTCGGCGAAGGTTTCGGCGCAGTCGCCACCCTGCAAGAGAAAAGCCTTGCCGGCTGCGGCGTCGGCGAGCCTGGCTCGAAGAGTGTCTACTTCGCCGGCGAAGACAAGCGGCGCGCGCTTGGCGAGCTCGGCCTTGGCCTGTGCCAACGCGTTCGCGTCTGGCCAGGTTGGCTGCTGCGCTGCGGGCAGGCTTAGGTAGTTATCCAGTCCGTCGTTGATTGCCGACGTGTCATTTACGAGATTCAAAAGTTCCGCCTACCTGGCCCGTGCCAGTTTTTCTTTGACCGATGATGCATATGCGTCCACGTACTCCTGGCCGCTGAGCTTCATCAGTTCATACATGATCTCGTCCGTCACTGCACGAAGAACTATTCTGTCACCCTCCATACCGTCGAATCTTGAAAAGTCGAGGGGCTCCCCCACGACGATTCCGATTCTGCGAATGCGAGGAAGCTTCTTGCCAATCGGTTGAACCTTTTCGGTGTCGATCATTGCTACCGGCAAGACCGGCACCTTTGCCTCGAGTGCCATGCGCGCTATACCGGTGCGCCCCCGGTAGAGGCGACCGTCTGGGCTTCTGGTGCCTTCAGGGTAGATGCCTAGAACTTGCCCGCCACCGAGAACCATCAGGCCGGTATTCAAAGCCGCCTCGGAGGCCTTACCGCCGGAGCGATCGATTGGCAACTGACCGGTGCCCTTGAAGAACCAACGGACCAAGGCGCCCTTGACGCCTTTTCCGGTGAAGTACTCGCTCTTGGCAAGGAAGACCAGTGGGCGCCTCGACTGCAGTGGCAAAAAGATCGAGTCGCTGAACGAAAGGTGGTTGCTCGCCAGAATCGCGGCACCGGAATTTGGAATGTTCTCCATTCCGCGAACCCACGGACGGAACAGCAACTTCAGCAGCGGTCCGAGAAGAAGGTTTTTAAGAATGAAATAAGCCATTAGGTTTCAACTTTAGTCGTTGGTCAATTCGATACGGGCTAGATCGGCAGCGCCAACCACCCCGGCATCGTTGACCAAGGTGGCTGCTTCGATTCGAAGCTCAGGGCGGAACCCGCGAGCTGGAAGGTGTTCGAGGTAAGCCTTGCGGATCGGTTCGAGCAAAAGATCACCGGCAACGCTAACTCCCCCACCGATTACCACTAACTCTGGGTCAAGTACGGCAACCAGCGAGGCCAGCGCCCGCCCGAGAACTGTTCCGAGTTCGGTGAGTAGTGCCAGAGTTCCCGGGTCACGCTCCTGGATTGCCCGGTAGACCTCAACGCCGGTCAAACTGCCAACTTCGGCCTCTAACTCAGCGAGTCGCTTTGCTTCGGTTGCGCCTGAGGCTACGAGCTGCTTGGCCGCTTTTAGAAGAGCCGTGCCAGAGCCGTATGACTCCAGGCAACCTTTTTGCCCACAACCGCAGAGCACACCTTCTGGCACCACGTTGATGTGCCCCAGTTCGGCTGCGATGCCGAAGCCACCACGAACCATGTGGCCGTCGACGATTATTGCACCGCCGACACCGGTTCCGATGGTCAACATAACCATGTGCTTAACCCCGCGACCGACCCCAAAGCGATACTCGGCCCAACCCGCAGCATTGGCATCGTTTTCGATAAACACCGGGATACCGAGACGCGAAGCCAGCTCGGCCTTGAACGGTTCGTTTCGCCAAGACAAATTTGGGGAGTACAAGATAGTAGATCTTTCGTTGTCTACGAAGCCTGCGGCGGCAACGCCAACCGCCTCCACTTCGACACCCGTCGAAAGTTCGGTAACGAGCTCAACTACGGCATTGGCGATTGCCTCCGGGTCGGTGGCCGGAGTTGGAACCTTGTGCTCACGAACAATCTGGCCGTCCTCAGAAACGAGTGCGCCAGCAATCTTCGTGCCACCAATGTCGATACCGATTGCATACATAATGAACAAGTTTAAAGGTCTAGAGTTACTAGAAATCCATCATCGACGTTATTTAGGAGAATTCCGGCATGAAGACCTACGACCTACCAGCCCTTGTGGTCTCCGACGATTCCGAGAACATCACCGATTTACTGGTCAACCGCGCTAATAAGACGCCAGATCTAGCCCTCTACTCGCGTCAAGACGACCAGGGCGCATGGAGTAACACCAGTGCGTCTGAGTTCTTGGCCGAGGTAGTCTCGGTAGCCAAGGGCTTGGTAGCAAGCGGAATTCAGCCTGGCCAAGCCGTTGCAATCATGAGTCGCACCAGCTACGAATGGACTCTTGTCGACTTCGCCATTTGGTTTGCCGGCGCTGTTTCGGTGCCGATCTATGAATCTTCGTCACCGGCTCAAATGCAGTGGATTCTTTCGGACAGCGACTCGGTAGCCGTATTTCTTGAAACTGCCGAACACCAAGCCAGATTCGACGAAATCAGCTCATCTACTCCCCTAACGCAACAGGTTTGGCGCTTCGACGATGGCGCAGTCGCGGTTCTCAAGGAACGCGGCAAGGGAATTGCCGATTCCGAGATCGAGCGCAGACGCAAGAGCGCAAAGCTTCACGACCTTGCCACCCTGATTTACACCTCGGGAACAACCGGCCGACCAAAGGGTTGTGAGCTGATTCACCGTGGCTTTGTCGAACTAAGCAAAAATGCGACTCTAGAAATCCCCGAGGTCTTGGTAGAAGGCGGAACCACGCTTTTGTTCCTGCCCCTCGCCCACGTTTTTGCACGATTCATCGAGGTCCTCTGCGTCCACGCCGGAATCACGGTGGCTCACCAAGCCGATGCCAAAGATGTCGCTGCTTCGATGCAGTCATTCAAGCCAGACTTCCTGCTCGCCGTTCCTAGAGTCTTCGAAAAGGTCTACAACGGAGCCGAACAGCGAGCAGAATCGAGCGGACGTGGCAAGATTTTCCGCAGCTCAGCGAAGGCTGCGATCGAATACTCGAGTGCGTTGGATTCGGCTAGCGGCCCGAGCTTCAAACAAAAATTGCAGCACAAACTGTTCGACACCTTGGTCTATTCGAAGCTTCGCGCTGCGATGGGCGGAAGAATCTCTTACGCGATAGTCGGCGGAGCACCGATGGGCGAACGCCTTGGTCACTTCTTTAGAGCCATCGGTCTAACCGTCCTCGAGGGCTACGGCCTTACCGAAACCACAGCCCCAGCCTTTATTGGCCGACCAAGCATTGGCGTGAAGATCGGCAAGGTTGGTCGAGCGCTGCCAGGCACCGGGGTCAAGATCTCCGAAGACGGCGAAATCCTTCTTCGCGGCAACAACATCATGCGCGGCTACTGGAGAAACCCAACGGCAACAGCCGAAACCTTCGATGGCGACTGGTTCAAAACTGGCGACATCGGTGAATTAGACGATGAAGGCTTCCTATCTATCACCGGACGCAAGAAAGAACTTCTAATCACCGCCGGTGGTAAGAACGTTTCGCCTGCAATTCTCGAAGATCCGCTTCGTGCAAATCCGCTAATCGGTCAAGCAGTGGTGATTGGCGACAAGAAGCCATTCATCGCGGCTCTAATTTCGCTAGATCCCGAGATGCTGCCGATTTGGCTCTCGAATAACGGCGGCGACCCAGCCAGCTCGATCAGTGATGCCGCTAGCTCAAAGGTTGTCCTAGACGAGGTTCAGCGCGCTATCGATGAGGTGAACCTACTGGTTTCAAAGGCCGAGTCCATTAGAGCCTTCAGGATCATCAACTCAGACCTGAGTGAAGCCTCCGGTCACCTAACCCCGTCGCTAAAGATAAAGCGAAACGTCGTGATGTCCGACTTCGAAAAAGAAGTCAATAACATCTACGCCGGCAACTAGAGAAACCATTCGCTTTCTCTGAGCTTTCGCATCGCGAGCTTGCGCTCTGACGATTCGAGCCGATCCAGGTAAACCTTGCCGTCTAGGTGATCGCACTCGTGCTGCAGCGCCTGCGCGAGAAGTCCGACGCCAGTGATTGTCACCTTTTCGCCGTTTAGGTCGTAACCCTTCGCCGTTACCGTGGCGAACCTCGGAGTTTCGTGCCACAGGCCTGGGACCGACAGGCAACCCTCTTCGATCAGAGTCTTCTCACCTTCGACAGAAATGATTTCGGGGTTTATTAGGTAGCCCACTTCACCTTGGACGTTGTAGCTGAAGGCACGCAGCGGCACGCCGATTTGTGGAGCGGCAACGCCAGCGCGTCCGGGCAGTTTTGTCGTGTCGATTAGGTCTTCAATTAGGGAACGCGCCGACTCAAAATCGGTTATCGGTTCGCATTTGGAGCGAAGGACCGGGTCGCCGTAGAGGCGAATTTCGCGAACAGCCAAAACTATTCGGCTACTACCAGGCCGTCAACTACGTGAGCGGCGAGCAACCGGGCAGCAGTTCTGGTCTGCTTCTTCAGTTGATCCCACTTGATAACCGAACCGGCAGCCAGAGCTGGGTCGTAAGGAATTCGGACTACCTGACGAACACGAGTCTTGAAGTGCTGTTCGATTTCGTCGAGCTTGACCAACTGGGTGGCCTGGGTAGCGGTGTTCAGAGCCACAACAGCGTTGCGCACTAGGTCGCCGTAACCGTTCGCCTCGAGCCAGGTCAGAGTCTCTGATGCTAGACGCGCTTCGTCAACCGAACCGCCAGAGACAATCACGAGACCGCTGGCTCGTTGCAGGGTCGGGCGCATGACCGAGTGGACGATTCCGGTACCGCAGTCGGTCAGGACGATGCTGTAGTAACGGGCCGCCATATCGGCGACCACGTTGTAGTCACCCTCCGAAAAAGCCTCGGAGAGCATTGGGTCGGAGTCTGAGGCGAGGACATCTAATCGGGTCGCGTCACGAGAAACCATGGTCGAAAATTCAGTGAAGCCGTCGATTGCGGCGGCTTTGTTAACCACATCGCGAACTGTGAACCGAGTGCCTCGGCTCACGCGCTCGGCAAGGGTTCCGCGGTCTGGGTTGGCGTCAATCGCGACCACTCGGTCTTCACGAACCAGAGCCATCGCCATTCCAAGCAGAGTGGTGACAGTGGTTTTTCCTACGCCACCCTTACGGGTAAGCACAGGAACGAACTTGGCTCCGCCGACGAAGTGGGCCGAAATTCTGGCGTCAACAGCCTTGCGTTCGCGAGCTTTCAGCGAATCGCCCGGGTTGATTAGTTTGAGAGTGACGTAGTAGACGAAGCGACGCATCGCACCCTCGGGCGCTGGTCGGTTTCTTGGGCTGACGTCGAGTAGTCGGTCTGCGGTAAGCATCGCCGCTGGCTCTGGCTGATCGAAGGCTTCGCCGCGAAGGCTGTCACGCCTTGAATAGGTGCTTCGCGGTGTTTCGACCGGCCCGGTGACTGGCTTTGGATCTTCGGTAATGACGGCGACGGAAGCGGTGGCAGGGGCTACATCGATAGCCCCAGCGTCGATCGCACCCTCGGCTAGAGAGTGCCCCTCGATGGCGGTGTCTTGCTCCTGCGCCTTCTTCGACTTCTTGTCACGAAATGCCACTTAAAACTCCTTATGAACGAACCCAAGTCTAAACGCTCGCGGGTTTATTCGCTTTCAACTACGAGAATCAAGTCACCGGCTTCGACAGCTTGAGTCCTCGGCATCGCGATTCGCCTGACGATGCCTGCCACGCTCGAGGTGATAGTCGCCTCCATCTTCATGGCCTCAATGCTGGCTACCGCTTGCCCTACCTCGACGTGAGCGCCTTCGACGGTTTGAACGGTGACCGTGCCCGAGAACGGTGCGGCAACGTGTCCGAGTTTGCTCGGGTCGGCCTTTTCTGCCGAAGCAACTGAAACCTGGATCTTGTTGTCGCGGATGTTGATTGGGCGCAGCTGACCATTCATGGTGGCCATCACGGTTCTGAAACCCTTGGCGTCCGGAGTTCCGATCGCCTCGAGCTCGAAGTAGAGGCGAATGCCCTTGGCCATCTCGACCACGTGCTCGCGTCCCGGCTCCAGTCCGTACAGGTAGTCCACGGTGTCGACCTGGTCTAGGTTGCCGTAGGTGTCGCGGAATCGACGGAAATCGGCGGTAGGCCCGGCGAATAGCAGTCGGTTTAGAGTTTCACGTCTGATTTCGGAGCTGCCGCGAAGGGCATCAAGATCGGTCGGACTGACCTCGGTCACACCGAACTTCAGATTCTTGCCTTGCAACACCTTGGTGCGGAAAGGCTCTGGCCAGCCACCGGGTAGGTCACCGAGCTCGCCGGCCATGAAGCCGACCACCGAGTCGGGAACGTCGTAGTTTTGCGGGTTTTCGGCGAAGTCCTTCGGGTCGGCGTTTACCGCGACCAGGTGAAGTGCGAGATCGCCAACCACCTTAGAAGATGGAGTCACCTTGGTTGGGCGCCCGAGAATCTCGTTTGCCGCCGCGTACATGTCTTCGACCTTTTCGAACTGGTTGCCAAGGCCGAGCGCGATTGCCTGCTGGCGCAGGTTTGACAGCTGACCGCCTGGGATCTCGTGTTTGTAAACGCGGCCCGTTGGGCCCGGTAGGCCAGATTCGAAGGGTGAGTAAACCAGTCGCACGGACTCCCAAAACGGCTCCATGGCGGTAACCGCGTCGAGGGTGATTCCGGAGTCTCGTTCGGTGTGTTCGAGCGCGGCAATCAGCGCCGAGGCCGACGGCTGCGAGGTGGTTCCGGCCATCGGTGCCGAGGCTACGTCCACGGCGTCTACACCCGCGTCAATCGCAGCCATGAGCGTCGCTAGCTGACCGCCCGCGGTGTCGTGGGTGTGCAGGTGAACGGGAAGGTCAAATCGCTCTCGCAGTGCGCCTACAAGCTTGGTGGCAGCTGCCGGACGCAGAAGACCGGCCATGTCTTTGATTGCTAGGACGTTCGCTCCGGCATCGACGATCTGCTGTGCAAGACCGAGGTAGTAATCGAGCGTGTAGAGCTTCTCATTTGGGTTCAAAAGGTCTGCCGTGTAGCAGAGCGCGACCTCGGCAACCGCGGTGCCGGTTTTCAAGACGGCGTCGATTGCCGGTCTCATCTGGTCGACGTCGTTTAGGGCGTCGAAGATTCTGAAAATGTCCACGCCGGTAGCCGCAGCCTCGGCGACGAAGGCCTCGGTGACCTCGGTTGGGTATGGCGTGTAACCCACGGTGTTTCGGCCGCGCAGCAGCATCTGAATGCAAAGGTTCGGAAGGGCGGCACGAAGAGCAACCAGGCGTTCCCAAGGGTCTTCACCCAAGAATCGCAAGGCCACGTCGTAGGTGGCTCCGCCCCAGGCCTCGACCGAGAGCAACTCGGGGGTGATTCTCGCGACATAGGGAGCTGCGGTCACCAAATCACGGCTTCGGACGCGAGTGGCCAACAGCGACTGGTGTGCGTCACGGAACGTGGTGTCGGTAATCGCAACCGGCGTTTGTGCCCGAAGCGACTTGGCGAATTCCACCGGGCCAAGTTCTAGAAGCCGCTGACGCGAACCGGCAGGTGCTGGCTTGGTCAGGTCGATTGACGGGAGCTTCGCGGCAGGAGTGAGCCGATCGTTTCTCGGGCCGTACGGCTGGTTCACCGTGACCTCGGCTAGGAACTGCAGAATCTTGGTGCCGCGGTCCTGCGAACCCCTCGCGGTGAAAAGTTCAGGGTGTTCGTCGATGAACGAGGTTGACAGGTCGCCAGAACCAAAGATCGGGTCGGCCAGAACCGCCTGAAGGAAGGCAATGTTCGTTGAGACGCCTCGAATTCTAAACTCGGCGAGTCCACGGCGAGCGCGAACGACGGCTCCTGAGAAGTCTCGTCCCTTAGCAATCAGTTTCACCAGTAGCGAGTCGAAGTGCGGGCTCACCTCTGAGCCTGCTGAGATTGTTCCGCCGTCGAGACGTATGCCGGCGCCGCCCGGCGAACGGTAGGTAGTGATCTTGCCGGTGTCTGGCCTGAAGCCCTGGTTCGGGTCTTCGGTTGTGATTCGGCACTGGATTGCAAATCCGTGCATCTTGATCTTGTCTTGGGTCAAACCTAGGTCGACCAGGGTCTCCCCCGCGGCGATGCGCATCTGGCTCTGCACCAGGTCGATGTCGGTGATTTCTTCGGTGACGGTGTGCTCGACCTGAATTCTGGGGTTCATCTCAATGAAGACGTGGGTTCCGGCGTTCGGGCCGACAGTGTCGATCAGGAATTCGACGGTTCCGGCGTTTGCGTAGCCGACCTCGGTTGCGAAGGCGACCGCGTCCTTGTAGAGCGCCTGGCGCAGTTCTTCGGTGATCAGCGGAGCCGGAGCAATTTCAATAACCTTTTGGTTGCGGCGCTGAATCGAGCAGTCTCGCTCAAACAGGTGGACTACCCCACCCTTGCCATCGGCGAGAATCTGAACCTCGATGTGGCGGGGTCTGAGCACCGCTTGCTCTAGGAATACTCTGGCGTCGCCAAAGGCGCTCTCGGCCTCACGTGAGGCTTCGGCGAGCGCTGCTACTAGTTCGCCCTCGGTCTCGACACGGCGCATGCCGCGGCCACCACCACCGGCTACGGCTTTGACAAATAGTGGGAATCCGATTGCGGCGGCTTCTCCGACGAGTTCTTCGAGGTTTGCCGATTGAATCGAGTTTTTCAGCACTGGAACACCGGCGCGAATCGCGGCCTCCTTGGCGTTTACCTTGTTGCCTGCTAATTCGAGGACGTCAGCGCCAGGGCCGATGAAGGTGATGCCGTTTTCGGCGGCGGCTTTGGCCAATTCTGGGTTTTCCGAAAGAAAACCGTAGCCGGGATAAATTGCGTCTGCACCAGATTCTTTGGCTACTCGGATAATCTCATCAACGTCAAGGTATGCGCGGACAGGGTGACCCTCGGCGCCGATCTGATAAGCCTCGTCTGCCTTGAGGCGGTGTGAAGAGTTGCGATCCTCGTAAGCGAACACCGCGACGGTTGCCACGCGAAGCTCATATGCCGCGCGAAATGCGCGAATGGCGATCTCGCCACGGTTGGCTACCAGGATCTTCTTGAACATTTCGTCCTAAGTGTCATTGAGCGAACATTGCGTTTTGGCGGTGTACCAAGAAAAGGTAGCCTATTAGCGTGCATGTTCTAAGCGTCAGCTCCCTAAAGGGGGGCGTAGGCAAGACCACGGTGGCCCTAGGTTTGGCTTCTGCTGCGTTTTCACGCGGTCTTCGCACTCTCGTGATTGACCTAGATACACAGTGTGACGCCACTACCGGCTTGGGTGCCATTGGGGAATTCAGCGAAACATCAGCTGATGTATTGCAGTCTCCCCGACACAACATTGTGCATAGAGCAATCGTAGCCTCTAGTTGGGGTAAAAATCAGCCTGGAACCATCGACGTGATGGTTGGCTCACCTCGCTCGCAGAGCCATGACAATCCATACCCGACCGTCAGCGAGGTTTGGCGCCTCGAAACCGCGCTAACCAAGGTTGAGCGCGAGTACGACATCGTCATCATTGACACTCCTCCTTCAATCAACGGGCTCACCCGCACAGCTTGGGTTGCCAGCGATCGCGTGCTCATTGTTTCGGAGCCCTCATTGTTCTCGGTGGTAGCCACCGATCGCACCATTCACGCCATCGAAGAACTGCGAAAGGTGCTCACTCCACGGCTTGGCGTGCTCGGCATCCTAATTAACCGTCTGAAGCCAGCCGCTCCAGAAAACGAGTTCCGAGTGAACGAGATTCGCGAACGCTATGGCTCGCTGGTCGTTCCAACCCAAATTGAAGAACGCTCGTCGATTCAGCAGGCCACCGGTTCGGGCCGAGCAATTCACTCTTGGCCGGGCGCTAACTCGCAGGAGATTGCCGGCCAGTTCGAAGAGGTGCTGGACTTTGCCTTGGCCTCTTTTGCCAACCAGTCGCAGCGTCGACCGACTCGAGCCGAACGAAAAACTCAGCGGGTGAGCAGAATTATGCGAGGCCAGACTCTAGATCAGGTTTTGGAATTTGAAAATCAGCCCGAGGCCGAAGAAGGCTTAGAAAGCTAGACGGCTTTGCGGCTGCGTCGAGCAGAAAGTTCGTCGACATCGTCGAGGCTGCTCGGAATCATGTTGACCAATGTCGCCTCAACTTCGCGAAGCACCATGCCAACCGCGATTCCAAAGACGCCTTGGCCGCGGCCAACCAGGTCGATTACCTCGTCCTCGGTGGTGCAAAGATAAACACTCGCTCCGTCAGACATCAGAGTGATTTTGGCCAGGTCGTTGATTCCAGCAGCGCGCAATTGCTCAACGGCAAGGCGGATCTGCTGAAGCGAAACCCCGGTGTCTAGCAGTCGCTTGACGAGCTTCAGAACCAGGATGTCGCGAAAAGCGTATAGGCGTTGCGAGCCAGAACCGGCGGCACCGCGAACGCTTGGCTGAACCAAACGGGTTCTGTCCCAATAGTCGAGTTGACGATAAGAAATACCAGCTGCCGACGCGGCCGGAATACCGCGATAACCGAGTTTGGGATCGATGGTTACGAGGCCATCGGTGAAAAGCATGTCCTGGGCATAGTCGAACGAGTCGTCTGGGTTGATGTTTTCAACCATGAGCCACTCCCTAACGTTCAAGTACAGGTTTAATTCTTGACCCTGATGCCAAGTCTGCCCCGTTAATTAAAGTCTTCGGCGTGTCGGTTTTCGACTTAGGAATCGATTTTGCCCAAAACGGAGGCGATGAGCGCCTCGCGAATTGTCGAAAACTGGTTAGCCATGTTGGCCGCGTGGTCGGCGGCTATCGAACGGCTCGAGGGTTCGTTTTTCTTCAAGACACTCGCGATGATTCCCTCGATGATGCCGAGATCGCGATCGATCGCTGCCTTGGTTCCCTTGAGATGGCGAGCGCTGATGCCGTAGCGCTTGAGCTCGGCGAGAGAACCAGCGACCACCATGTCGGTGACCGTGAATGGCTCTGCGCCCATGATGCCGACCTCTTGAGCCTCGGCGATTGATTCGACCGAGATTCCAACCTGAGCGACGATCTCGACCAAGGTGAAGCGCTTTCGAGGATCAGGCTTGGCTGGGGTCGAGCCGGCTGGAACCTTGGGGTTGCGACCGTTGTCGAGATCTTCTAAGTATTCGCCGATGACCTTTAGCGGAAGGTACTTGTCACGTTGAAGCTCGAGGATGATGCGGAGGCGATCAATGTCGCTGTCGGCAAATTTTCGATAACCAGAAGCCGTTCTAACCGGCGTGACCAAACCCTGCTCTTCAAGAAAACGCAACTTCGAGAGCGTTAGGTCGTTGAACTCGTCCTTCAGCGCGATGTGCACCTGACCAATTGAGTAGAGCCGCCCTGCCCTCGCAGCTGAAATCGGGGTTGTGGTCGCTTCGGTCATGCTTAGTGCTTGTCTGCTGGTGAAGAGTAGAAGGTCAGCTTGAACTTACCGATTTGAACCTCGTCACCGTTGCTCAAGGCGGCTGAGTCGATTCTCACGCCGTTGAGGTAAGTGCCATTGAGTGAAGCCTGGTCGCGAACCTCAAAGCTGTGGCCCTCGCGAACGAATTCTGCATGCTTGCGTGAAACTGTGACGTCGTCAAGGAACACGTCTGCGTTTGGGTGGCGGCCGGCCTTGCTCAGGTCGATGTCGAGCAGAAAACGTGAGCCGTCGGCAGCGCCGCGCTTCACCACGAGAAGTGCCGAGCCGCTTGGAAGGGCGCTGATCGCTGCAACCTCTTCGGCGTCTAGGCCGTCTTGAGGATTGGTGATTAGGTCGTCAGGAAACCGCTGTGTGGGTTCGTTGAATTTGTCTGACATGACGCTCCTTTAAGTGCCAAGCCTAGTGGTTTTTGCAGAGGGTTTAATCACTGAAAAAACCTGTTGGTAGTAGAGCACGCCAGACCACCAATAGAGGCCGACACCCCAGATGGCGAAGGCCCAGGCGAGCGGCAAAACCACGTTTTCGATCTCGGCAAAAACCTTAGCGATGAGGAGAAGCGGAAACGCGTAGAGCAGGCAGAAGGTTCCGGCCTTGCCCAAGAAGTGCACCGGTAGCGGGCCGTAGCCCTTGGCGGCGAGCATCGGCATGGTTGGAATCAGAACTAGCTCGCGAGCGAGAATCACCCAAAACAGCCAGGCCGGCACGTAGTTCACAAGAGTCAGCCCAAGAAGTGTCGCGAAGATGTAGAGTCGGTCCGCAGCCGGGTCAAGCAGTTGGCCGAGACGAGTCTGCTGGTTCCAGCGCCTAGCCAAATAGCCGTCTAGAAAGTCCGTCGCGCTAGAAAAAGCTAGGACGCCGATCGCGATGAAGGTTTGGTTCGAGACAATCAGCCAGAGAAAGACCGGCACCAAAAGTATGCGGAGAAAACTCAACGCATTCGGCAGGTTCAACCACTCGGGTCTTGAATTTGACGAACTCTGCATAACCTAAAGTTTATGCCCTGGTCGGGCTAGCGGGATTTGAACCCACGACCCCTTGTCCCCCAGACAAGTGCGCTACCAAGCTGCGCTATAGCCCGTTACCCTCACGGGCAAACACAAGTTTAGCGCTTGCGCTTTTCGCGCACACGCATGCCGATTTCGACCGGGGTTCCCTCGAAACCGTAGGTCTCGCGAAGTCTGCGAGTGATGAAACGCCGGTAGCCCTCTTCGAGGAATCCGGTGGTGAACAAAACGAACTTCGGCGGGCGAACCGAGGCCTGAGTGCCGAACAGGATTCGCGGCTGCTTGCCTCCGCGCACCGGGTGCGGGTTCTCCATCGAAAGCTCCTGGAGGAACGCGTTGAATTTTCCGGTCGGAATGCGCTGATCCCAAGAATCGAGGGCGACCTCTAGAGCGGGTACTAGCTTCTCGAGGTGGCGACCGGTTTTAGCCGAGATGTTGACTCGAGGTGCCCAGTCCACGTGCGCGAGGTCTTGCTCGATCTCACGCTCGAGGTAGCGACGTCGTTCGTCTTCGAGTTGATCCCACTTGTTGAACGCTAGGACGAGTGAGCGACCGGATTCGAGGACCATGTCGACGATGCGAATATCCGCTTCGCTGATCGAGGCGGTTACGTCGAAGAGCACAACGGCAACCTCGGCGCGCTCGAGAGCGGCTGCGGTGCGGAGCGAAGCGTAGAAGTCAGCGCCCTGCTGCAGGTGCACGCGGCGGCGAATACCGGCGGTGTCAACGAAGCGCCAGACCTTGCCACCGAGCTCAACTTGCTCATCGATTGGGTCGCGAGTGGTGCCAGCTAGGTCGTTGACCACGGCACGCTCTGAACCGACAGCCTTATTTAGCAGGCTCGACTTGCCAACGTTTGGTCGGCCGATTAGAGCAACGCGACGTGGGCCGCCAAATTCTTCTTTGGCAACCGCAGAAACAGCCGGAAGAACCTTCATGCAGGCGTCGAGCATGTCAGCGACACCGCGACCGTGAAGTGCGGAAACCGGCATTGGCTCGCCGAGACCCAGAGACCAGAGGCCGGCTACTTCGGGTTCCTGACGGGCATCATCGATCTT
>CAFBNO010000020.1_pt1 | contig 16442 bp, 13 predicted proteins | sample 7269281 | NCBI WGS metagenome assembly CAFBNO01 (sample SAMEA6814098, study PRJEB35770) | freshwater metagenome | biome: Freshwater; feature: Freshwater reservoir; material: water | place: Czech Republic | collected 2017-05-23 | depth 30m m | reverse complement strand
ATGTTCGAGCACGCCGGCCACTCGCCGGCAGAAGCACTCGCCGCGGCAAACAAGATCATGGCGTTCGAAACCGAACTAGCCACCCACCACTGGGACGTCGTCGCCACCCGCGACGCCGAAAAAACCTACAACCTGTATGACTTCGAAAAGCTTCAGGCAATGACCCCGACCATTTCGTGGCGCAAGTTCCTCGAAGGCAGCCAGGTTTCGACCGACCTGCTCTTCGAGTCGGTTGTCATGACTCCTTCGTTCTTCGAGGGTCTTGAGTCGCTCTACAACGACGCTCGACTAGAAGAGGTTCGCCTCTGGCTTTCATGGCAGGTAATCAACTCGATGGCTCCTTACCTGAGCGATGAGTTCGTAAATACCCGTTTCGCTTTCTACGGCACCAAGCTCACCGGCCAGCCAGAGATGCGTGCTCGCTGGAAGCGCGGCGTTCAGCTGGTTGAGGGTTCGCTAGGCGAGGCCGTCGGTGAGATCTACGTGCAGAAGCACTTCCCGCCAGCCGCCAAGGCTCAGATGGACGACCTAGTTCACTGGTTGATCGAGGCATACCGCGAGAGCATCAACAACCTCACCTGGATGACCGAAGAAACCAAGAAGAAGGCTTTGGTCAAGCTCGAGAAGTTTGTTCCGAAGATTGGTTACCCGAATAAGTGGAAGGACTACTCGTCGCTCTCAATCGACCGCGATGACCTAGTTGGCAACGTCCGTCGTTCGAACGCCTGGGGCACCGACAAGGAGGCCGCCAAGATTGGTGCGCCTCTAGACCGTGACGAGTGGTTCATGACCCCTCAGACCGTGAACGCCTACTACAACCCGGGCTTCAACGAGATCGTGTTCCCTGCCGCAATTCTGCAGCCACCGTTCTTCAGCCCGCTAGCCGACGCAGCCGTGAACTTCGGCGGAATCGGCGGAGTTATTGGGCACGAGATCGGTCACGGCTTCGACGACCAGGGTTCAAAGTACGACGGCGACGGCGCACTTATTTCTTGGTGGACAGACGCCGACCGCGAAGCATTCGAAAACCTGACCAAGGCACTAATCGCCCAGTACGACGAGCTAACCCCTGCGGGCCTAAGCGACGAGTTCAAAGTCAACGGCGCGCTCACAATCGGTGAGAACATCGGCGACCTCGGGGGCATCATGATCGCCTACAAGGCCTACCTGTTGAGCCTTGGCGGCGAGGAGCCACCGGTTATCGATGGCCGCTCCGGCGCCGAGCGCTTCTTGCTCAGCTGGGGTCAGATTTGGCGAGGCAAGAGCCGCGAAGAAATCGCGATTCAGCGCCTGGCCACCGATCCGCACTCGCCCAGCGAGTTCCGTTGCAACCAGGTTGCCCGCAACTTCGACGTTTACCACGAGACCTTCGAAACCCAACCGGGCGACAAGATGTGGCTCGAACCTGCCAAGCGCGTCTCGATCTGGTAGCCAATGAAGCTTTGGCTTCGTTTAATCTGGGCACATGCGTCCTGGCGGTTTAAGCCACCGGTAAAAAACTGGGACGTGTCTGTGCGCGTATTCAGAATTTGGCCGACCGACATAGACATCTTCAGACACATGAACAACGGTGTCTTTCTGACCCTGATGGACGTTGCCCGGTTCGACATGTTTAAGCGCTCGAATGGTTGGCAGCTGATGAAGAAGGCGAACATTCACCCGGTGGTGGTTGCCGAGAACATCACCTTCAGAAAGTCCTTGACCCTGGGTCAAAAGTTCAGCATCGAAACCAAGGTCATCGGTTGGAGCGACATCGCGTTTTTCATCGAACAGCGTTTCGTGGTCAAGGGCGAGATTCATGCCCGAGCAATCGTGAAGCTGCGGTTTTTGAAAAATCCCAAGGGGATCCCGAGCATCGACGAAATGTTTCAGGTATTGGGGTCCTGGGAGGCACCAGTGCCCAAGCTACCCAAGTGGGTGACCGACTGGGACACCGCATCTGCGCTGCCCAAGGGCCGCGAGGCTGCCCCTAGCGAGTGGCTTTAGCCAACAGGGCAAGAACCCCATCGGTGGCCTGAAGGCTGCCGTCGGCCATTACATAAAGCGCTTCAAGGTGCGCCTGATTGTTGATTCGTTCCAGCGATCGGATTCCTTCGGCGAAAGCCGCTGTTGCCCAGACGTCAGCCTCGACAATGTCTCTCGCAATAACGCTCACCTGAGTGAAGTCTTGTTGGTTCTCGTTGCTCTTCGGGTTCCAAATGTGCTGCCCGCGCTCGGCCGAACCACTGGTAGCCACCGCACGAAACTCGGTTCCGCTTAGGTCGAGGACGGTTAGCACGCCAGCCTCAGCGTCGGCTATAGAAACCGGCTTACTAATCGCCACACGCCAGAACTCTTCACGAGACTGCCCGTCGCTGATCAGAATATCGCCTCCGGCGTTCAGTGTGAAGTCAGTGATTCCGGCTTCTAAGAGCTTTTCGACTGCCGCCTGAGCGGCCCAGGTCTTCACTAAGCCAGAAGGGTCGAACGTGTGCTCGGGGGTGAAAGCGCTGAACCAGCCGTCTGTTTTCTTGGCCCAGCTTTCGCAGAGCTCCCAGACCTGCTCGACAACGCCAGGGCATTGCGATACAGACGTTTCTCCGCGGGCGAGTCGACTAAGCGGCGACTCAGGCTTATAGAGGCTGAAGATGGCGTCGGCCTTGTGCAGAGTGTTGGTTGCCGACTCCAAGAACTCGGCCTCGTCAATTTCGCTTAGTCCGGAAAATTGAAAAACGGTGCCCATGCACTCTTCGAGGTGATTGAACTCGTGCATTAGGGCAGCTTAGAGATTGCGGAATTGAGAGCCTGTTTGAATGTGTCGGTTGTATAGGTTGCGCCGCTCATGTTGCCAAAGTTGGTTCCATTGGCCGAGATTGCGGCCTGCTCTAATGACGGGAAGGCTTGGTCGCGCCCAGCACTGGCCGAGGCCTGGATCAGCCCAACCTTAGAGATTTTGCCGTTGCTGCGGGTGACCGAAAGCTGAATTGTCCCGAAAGGGTAGTTAATTGGGTCACCATTGGCGGTGACTGGACCCGGGTTCGGAGTGGTCTGCGTAGGGGAGACGCTCGTGCTCGGAGTCACGTTTGAGGCTAAGTTCAAAACAGCATTCCAACCGCCGTTCTGATCTACCCCGAAGACGATTCCACCCCAGATAGCACCAGCGACCAGCACAAGAGTGGCAAACCCACCGGTCTTTTTGACTTTCACCGGGCGAAAGGTGTATTTGCTAGAACTTTGCAAGTGCCGAATCCAATGCTTGCTTGAAGACCTGGGTCGTGTATGTGGCGCGGCTAACGTTGCCAAAGTTCGAACCCTGCGCCTGAACGGCGGCCTGCTGCAGAATGCTGAACGCGCTATTACGTCCGCCGGTGGCATTGGCCTGGACCAAGTTCACAGCGGTGATGGTTCCGCTGGCATCCTTGGTCACAGAAACCTGGACGTAGCCACCCCAGACGTTTTCGTGAAACAGGGAGCCGGTTTTGGTTCCGGCGACGCCGGTGGTTACCGGTGGAGTCGTGGTTCCACCGGTGGTGCCTGACCCGGTGCCGGTGCTGGCGCCTGAACCCGATGCGGTCGGCTTCTTTTTGGCCGGCGTCTTCTTTTTGGTGCTCTTTTTCGGAGCAGTGCTCGGGGTCGGTGAGGTCGTCGGCAAGGCCGAAGGAGTGCCGCCGAGGCTCACGGTGTTAGAAGTGGTAGGTGCCGTGGTTGTTACTCCCGAAGCAGTGAGGCCGTTGGTTGTGGCTGGGTTGCCGAGCTTGTACGAGACGGCAAGCGTGCCGAGCGTGAACAGACTGACGGCGACTTTAGTTGAGGTTCTCACCAGGCAAACTCCTCTGCGTGAATTTGGTTCTCTGGAACTCCGAGTTGTAGCAGGCTCTTCACTACGCCGTGAGTCCAAGGGGTCGGGCCACATATGAAGACGTCAGATTGGGCGATCTGAGGAGCGATGAGGCGCAGGCGTTGGTAGTCAGGGATGTTTCCGTGACCAGCGGGCAGCCAAGAGTTTGGAGTGGCGCGAGGGCCATCGAGCACTTTCAGTTCGTGACCGCGCACTTTAGCGATCTTGTCTAGCTCAAGCAGCAGAGCGGCGTCGTTGTTGTCGCGGGTGCGGTAGACGATCGTTATGTCACCAGGGTTGGCGACCATCGACTCTGCGAGAGCGCGAATCGGTGGAACACCGATGCCGGCAGCAATCAGCGTCACCTTCTCTTTGGTGCGACGTTCCTCGGTGAATACGCCGTACGGGCCCTCGAGCATGATCTTGGTGCCCGGCTTCAACTTGAGCATCGCGCCGGTGTCGTCACCTCGGTCGCCGATGGTGAAACGGACGTATTCCGAGTTAGGTGTTGCCGAAAGAGAGAAAGGGTGAGGCCTCCACCACTGGCTCGGAGTCATAACCCTGACCAGGTAGAACTGGCCAGACTGTGCAGACAAGTTGCTCATGCCTCGGCCGCCAACGTAAATCGACGCGGTGTCGGTCGATTCGCGCTTCACAGCTATGACCTTGAAGCCGTGCTTGAACATGAGGATGATCGGAGTCGCAAAGCGGAACCAGAGAAGGTTTCCGGCGACGAACACGTAAAGTGCGATCCAAAAGGCACTTTGCAGTGGCTTGCCGGCTATGTCTTGACCGGTAGAAAACTCGTGAGGCACGGCAGCAATCACGGCGACGTAAGAGATTAGGTGCACGAGGTACCAAGCCTCGTAGCTAATTCTCGCTCTGGCAATCTTGATCGACGTAACGACCACAACGATCATTGCCGCAAGCGCGATGAACGAAAGCAATAGGTCATTACTCGAAGTGATAAGAGTTATTGCTTCGGCAATGATGTTTTTGTTGTCCTGCACCGCGTACTGAATCAGTGAAGCCAAGAAGTGCGCAATCACTAGGTAAAGAATGGGCTTGCCGAGCTTCTTGTGAGCGACGGTCGTGCGGTCGTGACCATACAGGCGCTCCAACCAAGGGACCCTCGAGATCAGCAGCATTTGAATGAGCAAGAGATCGGTGGCCACCAGAGCAGTCCAGCGACTGATTGACCCCAAACCCGTGGCCAGATCTGTTACTCCGGCGAGACCGCCGTCAAGCAAGAAAGTCACAGTGACGAACAGGATCGTTGCGTAGCCGAGAATCTCGACGATGTCCTGAGACTTGCGGAGACGAAGATGCTTGTGAATACCTAGGCGAATTTGTTTCGCCGAGGAAACGATTGGCATCGAGTCAATGTTCATGCTCTAAGAATGCCCAAGCTTCTTGGGAGTTTCCTGATAGAAACCTGAGGTTTCGCGCAGTGTTCTGAGCCTGGGCGGTGGCAGAATGAGGGTGTCCATTCAACGAAGAATGAAAAGCGAAGAAATGCCAAAAGCTGAACTTCTTGCGCTGACCGAACCGGCCATCAAACTGGTTCGTCAGTGGCTCAAAGCAACACCCTCAACTAAAGCGCAACTCGCTGCCGAGAGCAGACTCTCGGCAATCTTAAAAGATCCCAACGGTCTCAACTTCACTCTCCGTTTCGTTGATCGAGTGATTCGCCCCGAAGACAACCGCATTTGCGCGCGAGAGCTGTATCGCCTCGCCAAGTCTCCGCCCAAAGCGTTACCGCCAACCGACCGAGCAATGATTCGCCTTGGCGGCTTAGTTGCCCCAATCGCTCCAGGCATTGTGATTCCCATCGCTCAGGCGAGACTGCGCCAGCTGGTTGCCCACTTGATTGCCGATGCCCGTGACGCTCAACTGACCAAACACATCGCCAGCACGCGCAGCGACGGCACAAAACTTAATCTCAACCTGCTCGGCGAGGCCGTGCTGGGAGAAAAGGCTGCGCGAGAACGTTTCGAGAAGACCTTCGAACTCCTAAAGCGCGACGACGTCGACTACGTCTCAATCAAGGTGTCCTCGGTGATCAGCCAGGTCTCGATGTGGGGTTTCGATGCCACCGTTGAGCGCGTTATCGAGCGTCTAAAACCGCTCTACAACTATGCCGCGAGCCAGCCGGTCCAAAAGTTCATCAACCTCGACATGGAGGAGTACCGCGACCTTTCACTCACCCTCGAGGTGTTTCAGCGCCTGATGTCGCTGCCCGAAACCAAGAACCTCGAAGCCGGCATCGTCTTGCAGGCCTACCTGCCAGATGCCTTGGGGGCTATGAAGACGGTTCAGGAGTTTGCTGCAAAGCGAGTTGCCAGCGGCGGGGCTCCGATCAAGGTCCGTGTTGTGAAGGGCGCAAACCTTCTGATGGAGAAAGTGGACGCCGACCTACACGGTTGGGTCGAAGCCACCTACCCGACCAAGCAGGCCACCGACACAAACTACAAGCGGGTGCTCGACTGGGCACTGACCCCCGAGCACACTGCAAACGTGCGAATCGGTGTTGCCGGGCACAACCTCTTCGACATCGCACTAGCTCATCTGCTCGCCGAAAAGCGCGGGGTCAGCGAGCACATCGACTTCGAGATGCTCAAGGGCATGGCCGTCGACATCTCGGCTACGGTTCGCAAGAGCGTCGGCAGCCTGCTTCTCTACACTCCCGTGGTTCACCCGAAAGAGTTTGAGGTGGCGATCGCCTACCTGACCCGCCGCCTCGAGGAGAACGCGTCCCCCGAAAATTTCATGTCTGGGCTGTTCGACATTGCCTCTAGCGAAGACATCTTCAAGCGCGAGCGCGATCGGTTCACCGCGAGCGTTTTTGCGCTGGATGACAAACCGCAGCACGCCCGCAGGGTTGCCGAGGGGCAACCGGAAGGCATGAACATGCCAGATAGCGACCCGGCGCTCGCCGAAACCCGCGAGTGGGTAGCCGAGGCGGTTGCCGCTGCACACAAGTTGGCCCAGCACCCGGCACCGCTACCCAACTCGATCGCAAAACTCGAGAGCGAAGGCTCAATCGACCAAGCGGTTGCTCGTGCGCGTGCCGCCTCGGCAGCATGGGCCAAGAACGCCGCCGAGCGAGAACGCCTGCTTCACCTAGCGGCCCGCGAATTACAGAAACGCAGAACCGAGCTGGCGACCGTGATGATTGCCGAAGCCGGTAAGACAATCGCCGAGGCAGACACCGAGATCTCCGAGGCAATCGACTTCGCAAACTTCTATGCCTCGCGAATTGCCGACCTCTCATCGCGAAAGCACGCCCGCTTCGACCCGTACCGAGTGACAGTGGTGACACCGCCGTGGAACTTCCCTCTCGCGATTCCGGCCGGTGGCGTCCTAGCCGCTCTAGCCGCGGGCTCGACGGCAATCATCAAACCCGCCCCCGAGGTTCCGCGCTGCTCCGAACTGATGGTCGAAGCCCTCTGGGCGGCGGGCATTCCTCGTGACGTGCTTCAGATCGTCTCGGTCGAAGACGGCCCTCTCGGCCTTCATCTCGTCGCTAACGACGACGTGGACAACGTGGTTCTCACTGGCGCGTGGGAGACGGCAAAACTGTTCACAGACCAAAAGCCGGGCCTTCACCTCATGGCAGAGACCAGCGGCAAGAACGCCATGGTGATCACTCCGAATGCCGACCTCGACTTAGCCGCAGCCGACCTAGCCAAGAGTGCATTCGGTCACGCCGGCCAAAAGTGTTCAGCAGCCAGCCTCGCCATCTTGGTCGGATCGGTCGCCAAGTCGAAGAAGTTTCTCGAGCAATTGGTCGATGCCGCTGCCTCGATGAAGGTGGGTCTCGAGGCGGATTCGTCCATCGGCGCACTGGTCAACCCGCCCGGTGGCAAGTTGCTCCGAGCGCTCACCACGCTCGAACCAGGCGAGTCCTGGCTTCTCGAACCAAAGCAACTAGACGACGAGGGCTACTTCTGGAGCCCAGGCATCAAGCTCGGCATCAAACCCGGAAGCTGGTTTCACCTAAACGAATGCTTCGGACCCGTGCTCGGCATCATGAGCGCTAAGAACCTGAAGCAGGCGGTAGAAATTCAAAACGGCACCGACTACGGGCTGACCGCCGGAATCCAGAGCCTCGACCCCCAAGAACAGCGTTTCTGGATCGAAAACGTGATTGCCGGTAACAAATACATCAACCGAGGAATCACGGGAGCGATCGTGAAGCGCCAGCCGTTTGGTGGCCTAAAGCGCTCCTCGGTCGGGCCGGGTTTCAAGGCTGGGGGCGACTACTACCTATACGGTTTTGGCGTCTGGCGCGACCTCGGCACCGGCGTCGACGAGCGCAAGTCGCCGGGTGGCGAAGAGTCTCACCCAACTCTCGAGCGCAACCTTCACGTGTTCCGCCCTGAGGTTTCAAGCCGCGGAGACTACGTTTGGCCGCACGACGACCTCAAGGATGAAGAGTTCCAGGCCTTGCAGAACACACGCGAAGAGTCGATATCGATCACGAATCACAGGTTTGGTGCGCCGATAAAGGAGTAATCTCGGGCTATGACTGAGTTACCGTTCACGCGTTCACATAAAGATGCCCAAGGCGTCAACTCCACATTCTTCGAATGGCCCGTTGCCAACCCGAAAGCCGTTGTGCAGATTGCTCACGGGCTAGGCGAGCACGCTCGCCGTTACGACGACCTCGCCGCCTACCTAAATCGCGCCGGCTTCAGCGTCTATGCCGACGATCACCGCGGCCATGGCGAAACGGGCCTCGAGCAACTAAAGAACCGACAGATCAAGGCGCTCGGAAACCTCGGCGAAGGCGGCATGCTCGCCACGTTCGAGGCCGTGCACGAACTGACCAAGCTGGCAAAGCGCGAGAACCCGGGCAAGCCATTCATTCTTCTCGGGCACTCCTGGGGTTCGTTTATCAGCCAGAAGTTGCTCAACCGCTACTCGCGCGACTACGACCTAGCCATCTTGACCGGAACAACCCTGACCATGCCTGGCACCATGGGCGCCTTCGGTTTCAACAAGAAGTGGGCCGGGCCAGACGCCACCGGGTTCGAATGGCTAAGCCGCGACCCAGAGGTGGCCAAGGCGTTCGTTGCCGATCCGAAGACCTTTTATGCCGATGCTGCCAAGGTCTTTGGCATTGTGAACTCGCTCCGCCTGTTCGGAAAGCCTTCGGCCGATGTTCGTGACGACCTACCGATGCTCGTGATGGTTGGCGGCGACGACCCGATTGGTGCCGAAAAAGGAGCCAAAGCCCTGGTTGACGCATATCAAAAGCGTGCCGGAGTGCGTGACATCGAGCTGATTGTCTACCACGATGCCCGTCACGAGGTTTTCAACGAGACCAACCGCGATGAGGTCTTTAAAGACCTAGTCGATTGGCTCAACTCGCACCTAAGCGACTAGGTCGGCGAATTCGTCGTAACGCTCGACGAACTTGACCACGTAAGAGCAGACCGGACGCATCTTCAGACCGCGCGCACGGACGTCCTCGAGGGATTCGCGCATAAGGCTGCCGGCTAGGTTCTTGCCCTGGTGTGCTGGGTCAACCTCGGTGTGATCAAAAACTAGGATGCCGCCATCAACCTTGTAGTCGGCATGGCCAACCCTGGCCCCATCGAGCAAGATTTCGTAGCGTTGCAGAGACTCGTTGTGAATTACTTCGGTGTTCATGCTGTTAATCTCTTTCTGTGCCTACACAAAAGAACATCGTGCTGTTCGGGGACAACTTGGCACACCTTAAATCTATGCCCGACGAGTCGGTCCAGCTGATCTATATCGACCCGCCGTTCAACACCGGGCGCAAGCAGAGCCGCGGGCAGGCCAAGAGCGTTCGCAGCGAAACCGGTCGAATCGGCTTCAAAGGCGCTCGCTACGAACTCGTGCGCGAAACCGTGCTCAGCTACGACGACGAATTTGCCGACTACTGGTCTTTTCTCGAGCCTCGACTCGAGCAGGCCTGGCGGTTGCTCAACAACACCGGCACGCTCTACCTGCACCTCGACTACCGCGAGGCGCACTACGCGAAAGTGCTGCTCGATGCGCTGTTCGGCAGAGACTGCTTTCTAAACGAACTGATTTGGGCCTATGACTACGGGGCGAAGGCCCAGGGTCGCTGGCCGGCGAAGCACGACACCATCTTGGTCTACGTTAAAGACCCGAAAAACTATTACTTCAACAACGCCGAGGTCGATCGCGAGCCATACATGGCTCCGGGCCTGGTCACTCCAGAGAAGGTTGCCAAGGGCAAACTGCCTACGGACGTCTGGTGGCACACAATCGTGTCACCGACGGGCAAAGAGAAGACCGGCTACCCAACCCAGAAGCCAGTTGGCATCTTGCGTCGAATCATTCAGGCCTCTTCGAAGAAGGGCGACCTGGTTCTCGACTTCTTTGGTGGTTCTGGCACGACGGGTGCGGTTGCAGCCGAGCTTGGGCGCAGCTTCGTCCTGATCGATCAAAACCCCGAGGCGATAGCCGTTATGCGGAAGCGTTTTGCGGATTCCGGCGTCGACGTGGAGTTTCGAGACTGACCAACAGCACGACCGCGAAGGTGAACAGCATCAATAGCGCGCTGACCGCCATTGCCATTCCGTAGTTGTCACCACCCGGACGCGATATCAGCGAATAAAGCACCGTTGGAAGAGTCGCCTGGTCACCAAAGGCCAGCAGGCTAGCGACACCAAACTCGCCAATCGATATCAGGCAGGCAAAGGCCGCGGCTGCCACCACGCTCTTGCGAATGAGTGGCAGCTCAATCAGTTGCCAAATCTGCGCGCGACTAGCGCCCTCGGTTGCCGCCGACTCGAGTTGGGCGGCATTGATACCAACAATGGCTGGGCGAACAATGCGCATAACGAGCGGTACTGCGATCACCGATTGGATTAGTGGCACCGCAAGCCAACTCTCGCGCAAAGGAAACAGCGGGTTCGAGAAGGTGACCAGATAACCGAGGCCGAGCACCACGGTAGAGATGCCGAGAGGCATGAGCAGCAACAGGTCGAAGAAGCGCGAAGCTCGAGTGCATTTTGATCGACCCATCAACCATGCGAGAAGCACACCGATGAGCAGCGAGATACATGCCGATACGAGCATGTTTCTCAAACTGTTTTGGGTTGCCTGCAAAACCGAGACGTTAAGGAGGTCGCGATAACCGTGCGAGTTGAATTGGGTGAAGTTGTAGAAAGCGCCTTTGCTCGAGTCGAACGCTCGCCAAAAAATCGAAACCATTGGCACAAGCAGTAGACCAAGAATCACCAGGCCGGTCAGCAGCAGAGCCGGGAGGTCGCGCCTGTCGATTCGTGATCGATTTACCCCATCGCCCTCCCCATCGAAGTCAACGTCGGAGTTGCCGCGGCGAATGCTGATAGTGAAGGCAACTATCGAGAGAAGCGTCTGCAGCAAGGCAAGCGCCGAGGTGCGAGGTAAATCGAGCATTCCAATGGCAGCCCGGGCGATGTCGGTCTCGAGCGAGTGAATGAGCCCACCGCCGACCATCAGGATTATTCCGTAGCTGGTGGCGCAGTAGAGAAAGATCGTTGCAGCCGCGGCAATGAAAGCGCCTCGCAACTGAGGGAGTGTGATACTCACGAAAGCGCGCAGCCTACCGGCCCCAGCAAGTTCGGCTGCCTCCTCGGTAGAGCGGTCTAACTCGGACCACTGCGAGCCGATGGTTCGCACGGCCAGCGAGTAGTTTATGAATACGTGCGCAACGATAATCCAAATCGCCGATGTTGTATTCCATTTATGGAATGAACTGAATGCGGTTGCCACCACAACCGTTGGTAGCATGAACGGAACGGTTATGAGAGCACGCAGGATCTTCTGGCCCCTGAACTTGCGCCTGTACAAAATGTATGCGCCTGGCACTCCGAGCAAAAGACAAATTGCCGTCGAGACAATCGCCTGCCAAAACGTGAACCAAAGTACGTCAAGGGTCTTCGGGTCAAAGATGTCGTGAACCCACTCGTGAGTGAAGCCCCTGCCGAGAATGGTTGCCAAAGGCCAATAGAACAGAACCCCGATAAAGATCATCGGGATTGCCCAGATCAGCTTTTTAGCCAAAGAGATTGCCCCACTGCTTGAGCCAGGCTTCGCGCCGCTGACTAATCTTCAAGTTCTCGCCCAAGCTGCTGGTTGCCTCGGGAGCTTTGGTTGCCCAAGACTCTGGGATAGCCGCTTTCTTGTTGATTGGGTAGACGTACATCGAGGCCGGCATCGAGTTCTGAAACTCCAATGAACCTAGCCACTCGATTAGTTTTGCGGCGCCGGTCGGGTTCTTTGAGCCTGTCAGTGTCGCCGCGTATTCGGTTTGCCTGAAGCAACCATCGAGAATCGCCGCAGTGTTCGCCTCGTCGGCAGGTGACGACGAGTAGCTGAGCACTATCGGGTAATCCCCTTTGCCGGCCGAGCCCGAGAAGTCGGTGTAGTAGGCGTCTTCCCATCCGGCGTCAACCTTTACGCCATTTGCCTTGAGAGCCGACCAGAAAGTCTGCCACTTACCCTCGCCAAACCGAGCGACGGTAGCCGCTAAGAACCCCAGGCCCGTTGACGAGGTAGTTGGGTTCTCGATCACGGTTAGGTTCTTGTAACGCGGTTGGGTTAGTTCTAGCCAAGTCTTCGGTGTTGCTATTGCATGAGCCTCAAACCAGGCCTTGTCGTAGTTGAAGCAGATGTCGGCATAATCAATGGCGGTGACCGTGGATTTTGCGAGAATGCCGTTGTCTTCGGCCTTACCAATGAAGGTGTTGTCGATCCCATAGAGCGCGTCGGCGATCGGGTCGCCCTTGGTCAGCACCAGCTTGTTGGTCAGGGCGCCGGCATCGCCGGCTTTGACGATGGTGAGCTTCAGGCCGCTTGACTTCTCGAAGCTTGCAATCAGAGACTTACTTATTACTATCGAGTCGTGGGTTACCAGCACCAAATCGTTGCTGGATTTTGCAGCGCAACCGGTGAGCAGCAGAACAACAGTTGCGATGTATGCGATTTTTGGAATACGAAACATTCCAAACTCCTTCCTACGCCGGCATTACCCGGATCAGGTTTAACGGTCGATGACTTGCGTCAACCTCTCAGCCCGAAGGCTCCCGTGTGTTTATTTATTTCTTGAAACTAGGTTAGTGCCCAGCTGCTGCGTCGGCGGCTGCTTCTTCTGATGCCGACTTCGTGCGCAGCGCAGGCACCTTGATGATCCAAGACAGTACGAAGGCTATTGCAACGACCGAAGCAGCAGAGGCGAATACCAATACCGCAGAGTTCGCGAAACCGTCTAGGAATGGTCGCGCAATGCGCGGGTCTAGGCCGGTCAAGAACGAGGAGTCGGTGCTGAGGCTTGGACCCCCGGTAGGCATCGGCACATCTGGGTGCTGGCTGGCCATGTAAAGCCCATTAGCCATTCCTTGGTCTTTCAAAGAAAGAGCCTGATCGGTGCTGGCGGCCTGCAAGCCTGCTTGAACGTCCTTGTTTGCAAGCGAAGTCTTTATCGCGTCTGGCAAACGGTTGAACAAGATCGAGATGAACACGGCGACACCGAGGGTTCCACCCATTTGACGGAAGAACATGGTCGACGAAGTTGCAACACCGATGTCGCTTGCAGGCACCGAGTTCTGTGCTGCGAGCGTCAAGGTCTGCATTAGCTGACCAAGGCCCATGCCGATTACGACCATCGAAAGCGACATTACCCAGATTGGGGTGTCGTAGTGATAGTTGAACAGGCTGATGTAGCCCGACATTAGCATTCCGGTTCCGAGCACCATGAATATCTTGTATTTGCCGGTGCGGCTGGTTACCTGACCGCTGACCAAGGTCGCAGACATCATTCCGAGAACCATCGGGAGCATGAGGAATCCAGATTGCGTTGGAGTTACGCCATTAACGATCTGGAGCAGCAACGGAAGGGTCATCATTCCACCGAACATTCCAACACCGACGATCACACCAAGAATGGTGGTCAAGGTGAAGGTGCGGTTGGCAAACAACTTGAGAGGAAGAATCGCCTCTACGCCAGCGGCACGCTCGGCGAAGATGAACGCTGTGATACCAACCGCGCTGGTCACGTACATCGCGATCGCGAGAGCACTACCCCAACCCCAGTCGCGACCGTTCTCGGCCACGAGGAGCATCGGAACAACACCGATGACGATGGTGATAGCGCCAAGCCAGTCGATTCGGTGCTTCACAGGGGTGTGAGGAACGTGCAGGAACTTCCAGACCAGGAACAACGCAAGAGCGCCCAGCGGCACGTTGATCAAGAAGATGTACTTCCAACCCGCAACACCAAGAATCTGACCTGCACCGGCGAATAGCCCACCGATAACCGGGCCGAGAACGCTCGAGGTGGCGAAAACCGCGAGGATGTAGCCCTGGTAGCGGGCGCGTTCGCGTGGCGAAGCGATGTCAGAAAGAATCGTGATTGCTAGTGCAAACAGACCACCAGCTCCGAGGCCCTGAACCGCGCGGAAGGCGGCGAGCTGGTACATCGTGGTCGCGAACGCTGAAAGCAGCGAACCGAACACGAAGATGCTGATTGCGATCAGGAAAAGGCGACGACGTCCGAAGATGTCACCGAGCTTTCCGTAGATCGGGGTGACGATGGTCGAGGTAATGAGGTAGGCGGTGGTTACCCAGGCCTGAAGTTCGAGACCCTTTAGGTCGTCCGAGATAGTTCGCATCGCGGTGCCCACGACGCTCTGGTCGAGGGCTGAGAGGAACATGCCGGCCATGAGGCCAATAAGCACGAGCAGGATCTCCTTGTGAGACATCTGACCTGCGACTGGTTTTTTTGCGCCTGAAGACAAGGGCAACTCTTTTCTGTTCGAAAGTTAGGCTTGAAGCAATGGTTAAAAAATCGCTCGCGGCATTTGCTGCCACCATAGCTCTGGCTTCTATTCTAAGCGCGAGCGTTCAGGCGACGGCTGCCGACGGTTTCGATAAAACTCAACACTCACTGGTCACAGCTAATTCCCTCTGGGTCATTGTTAACAAGGCGCACCCGCTCAGGCCCCTCAAGTATGCGCCCGCAAACCTCGTCACGCCGAAGCAGTTCAACGGCGGCAAACTCCAGCTGGCTAAACCCGCAGCCGACGCGTATGTAATTATGGCCAACGCCGCCAAGACCGCCGGAGCCGGCACACTTTCGATCGCCAGTGGTTACCGGTCTTACGCCCTTCAAGTCACCGTGCACGCGCAGGACGTCAAGAAGTTCGGGTTGACGGCGGGTGAAAAGCTGGCCGCGCGTCCTGGTTTCAGCGAACATCAAACGGGTTTGGCTGTGGATGTGTGGGCACCGGCTCAGAGTTGTCGAATTAGAGTCTGCTTCGCAACCACCAAGGCAGGCAAGTGGCTAAAGGCGAATGCTTGGCATTACGGCTTCGTGATTCGCTACCCGGATGGTTCATACCCAACCACCGGTTACCAGTTTGAACCTTGGCATCTGCGTTATGTGGGGGTCGAGCTTTCTACCGAGCTGCACAACACCGGCTTCACGATCCTAGAAAAGTTTTGGCAATACCCGAATTCACCTAACTATTAGTTGAGCGACGCCCGCAGTTATTGGGCCCATCGCGTAATCTTGAACTGTGATTGACCTAAACCTTCTGCGTGAAAATCCGGCAGCGATAAAGGCGTCTCAGCGCGCTCGCGGAGCCAGTGAGCAGTTGGTTGACGACGCAGCGGCCGCCGATGCCGCTTGGCGCGCAAAGCTAATCGAGTTCGAAAACCTTCGAGCCGAGCAAAATGCTCTGAGCAAAGAGGTTTCGACCGCGCCAAAGGAAGAAAAGGCAGCGCTCGTTGCCAAGGCGCAGGAGCTCGGAACCCGAGTGAAGGCCGCCGAAGCCGAGTCGAACGAAGCTTCAGAAGCACTGGACAAACTCGTCTGGAAGATCGAAAACGTCGTAATTGACGGCGTCCCAGCAGGTGGTGAAGACGACTTTGTTGTAATTCGCGAGGTTGGTACCAAAGCAACCTTCGATTTCGAGCCACGAGACCACGTTGCCCTGGGCGAACTGCTCGACATCATCGATATCGAGCGTGGAGCAAAGATTTCGGGCAGCCGCTTCTACTTCTTAAAGGGTTGGGGCGCACGCCTCGAAATCGCCCTGATGAACATGGCTCTCGACTTGGCCACCAAGGCCGACTTCACAGCTTTAATCACCCCGACTCTGGTTCGCCCAGAGGTAATGGCCGGTACCGGTTTCTTGGGCGAGCACGCCGACGAGATCTACTACCTACCTGCCGACGACCTCTACCTGACAGGTACAAGCGAGGTTGCGCTCGCCGGTTACCACCGCGACGAGATTCTCGACCTCAGCGAAGGCCCTATGCGCTACGCCGGTTGGAGCACCTGCTATCGCCGCGAGGCCGGCAGCCACGGCAAAGACACCCGCGGCATCTTGCGCGTGCACCAGTTCAACAAACTTGAAATGTTCTCTTACATCAAGCCCGAGGACGCCGAACAGGAGCACCTAAACCTGCTGGCCCTGGAGGAACAGATGCTTCAGGCCTGCGGCTTGGCATATCGCGTGATCGACACCGCAGCCGGAGACCTCGGTTCATCGGCCGCCCGCAAGTACGACTCAGAGGCATGGGTCCCGAGCCAGAACACCTACCGCGAGCTAACTTCGTCTTCGAACTGCACCACGTT
>CAFBNO010000019.1_pt1 | contig 16726 bp, 16 predicted proteins | sample 7269281 | NCBI WGS metagenome assembly CAFBNO01 (sample SAMEA6814098, study PRJEB35770) | freshwater metagenome | biome: Freshwater; feature: Freshwater reservoir; material: water | place: Czech Republic | collected 2017-05-23 | depth 30m m | reverse complement strand
CGACGACACCGGCGGCGAAGACCAGCGAGTCACCGGTGATGAAGGGTGTGAAAGCACCGATCATCAGACCGGTACCAGCGAAGACGAGACCCCAAACCACCACGTAGAACAGGATTGGGCCAGTTTGCTGGCTCCAACCTGCTATCTGGTCTGAGATGCTCGCGAAGTGAGGCATGCGCTAAGGCTTGCCGTGCAAGACGATTTCGTCTAGTTCCAAACGTGTGCGCGGTTGGATTTCGCGCTCGTAGGCAGGGCCTTCGAGCTGTTCGGCCGGGGCGATCTTGCCGATGGCAACTACGACGATTGGGCGTATGTCCTCGTGCAAGTCAAAGGCGTTCGAAAGGCCTGCCGGAACAATTCCACTCATCTGGTGAGCGTGGAGTCCAAGTTCTTGGGCCTGAATTACCAGGTTGGCTACCGAAAGTCCGGCGTCGTAGAGCGCGCCGTTGTTTTCGCGGCCGTCGGCGAGCTTGGTTTGAATCGAGACGACCACGAGAGTCGAAGAACGTGGAGCCCAGGCTTGGTTGAAACCACTCAGACCATCGGCGACAACCTGGTCAAACAGGGCCTCGCCACGGTTGACCACGGCGAAGCGCCATGGCTGACCATTGTTGGCCGAAGGTGCCCAGCGAGCGGCTTCGAGAATCGAAAGCAGCTCGTGCTGGGTCAGTTGGTAGTTTGCGTCAAAGGAGCGCGGGCTCCAGCGCTCGGCTAAAACGGGCATGATTGGTGCGGCAGTAATTGCGGATTTATTCATGTTTCTATTCAACCAAACTATGGGCTAGAGAATTCCTTTAGCGACCGCGAGAAATCCATCCACATCGGCTTCGGTGGTATCCCAGGAACACATCAGGCGAACCTGGCCGGTAGCCTGATTCCAAACGTAGAAGCGGTACTGCTCTTGAAGCTCCTCAGTCTGGCCTGAAGTGAAGATCGGGAAGACAGCATTTGCCTGCGTCGGGTTCGGAATCGCGACACCGAGTGCGCGCAATCCAGCATCGAGGCGAGCCGCCATCGCGTTGGCGTGTGTGGCATTGCGCTTCCAGAGGTCGCCCTCAACCAGCGCGATCAACTGGGCGCTCATGAAGCGCATCTTGCTACCGAGCTGCATCGAGGTCTTGCGCAAGAACGCGATTGAGTCGAGTAGCTCTGGGTTCAAAACCACAACCGCCTCGGCACCCATCGCGCCAATCTTGGTGCCACCGAAACTGACGATGTCGACTCCGGCGTCGGTGGTGAAGTCGCGGAACTTCGCGCCTAGCGCGGCAGCGGCATTCGAGATTCTGGCTCCGTCGAGGTGAAGAAACAACCCCTTGGACTTGCAGTAGTCGCTGATCGCCTTGATCTCGGCGACCGTGTACAAGGTGCCGAGTTCGGTGGTCTGTGTGATGCTGACAACGCCGGGCTGAGCGCGGTGCACGCTGCCGATGTCAAACATCTGAGTGTCGATGATTTCGGGAGTTAGCTTGCCGTCCGGGGTTGGCACTGTCCAGAGCTTGAGCCCCGCCATCTTTTCTGGCGCTCCACCTTCATCGGCGCTGATGTGCGCAGTTTCGGCGCAGATCACTGCCTCCCAGCGCTTGGTGCAAGCCTGCAAGGCCACTACGTTTGCTCCGGTGCCGTTGAATACCGGAAACGCGATGGCCCGAGGCCCGAAGTGCTGCTGCATTAGTTCGTCAAGGCGAGCGGTAACGGTGTCGTCTCCGTAGGCAACCTCGTGCCCCTCGTTAACCGACAGCATCGCGGTCAAGATTTCGGGGTGGACTCCCGCGTAGTTGTCGCTGGCGAAACCGCGCCAGATTTTTCTTGTCGTCATGCTGTGATTCCTGCCGTTGCCTTGATTTCGGGGGAAAGTTTTTTGCGTAGCGCCTCGTAGAAGACGTTCAACGGGAACTCGTCGGGTAGCACCAAGTCAACCAGTTCTCGTAGCTCGCCGTTCACCGGAAGAGACTCGACGCCCTTCGCCCAGTTGGAGCCGGGGTGCGGCTCAACAAGGCCAGCGACAAATTCGTAACTGGCGAGCCAGTGGGCCAGGCGGCTGCGGTCGATGCCGGTGCGGTAGAGGTCTTCGACCAGTTCGCAAAGCTCAACCATCGAGTCGTTTAGGCGATCCCAATCGAGCGAAAGCGTGTTGTCTGTCCACTGCAAGACGCCGCTCTTGTGCAGGTGAGCGAAGATGATCTGACCGCCCAGGCCGTCGTAGTTGCGCTCGCGCTCCCCCGTGATCGGAAACCTAAACAAGCGATCGAACAAGATCGCCTGGCGAGCAAACCTGGCGAGGTAGACGCCCTGCTCCTCGAGTTTTGCGGTTTCGCGGAACGTGGTTAAGTCGCAGCGAAGCTCTTCGAGCGCATACATCCAGTAGGGCATGCGCTGCTTGATCATGAAGGGGTCGAAGGGTAGGTCGCCGTGGCTGTGGGCACGGTCGTGAACCAGATCCCAGAGCATATAGGTTTCTTGGGTCACGGGCTGGCTGGCCAAAAGATACTCGGCGTCGGCCGGTAGCGCGAGCTTCAAAAGATCTGAGGCGGCGGCCGTGATTCGGCGAAAGCGAGCGGCTTCGCGATCACAGAAGATGCCGCCCCAGTAGAACTTGGCGAGCTCGCGGGTTGCCACCGTCTCGGGGAACAGCACCGCCGAGTTGGTGTCGTAGCCCTTGGTGAATGCCACGAACTGAATCGGAACGAAGGCCGGGTTGTTGTATTGCTTCGCCTCGAGTTCGTTGATCCAGTTAGGCCAGGCCGTGTGAGTCACCACGGCTTCGAAGTTGCGGTTCGGGTTTCCGTTTTGGGTGTACATCGGGAACACGATGAGGTTTTGGAGTGCGTCCACGCGGTTTAGGTCGGGGCGAAAAAGTATTAGTGAATCCAAAAAGTCGGGGACGTCAAAGTCCGTTTGAATCCATTTGTGAATGTCTTTGATAGTCGCCTCAAGGTGCTCGCGCTGGTGCTCGAACCTCGGCAGCAAACCCTCGATAGCGGCGGCCATGGCAACCGCGTGGGTCTTGGCGGCTACCTTATCGGTCTCGACCGAGCCGTCCTGAGCCTGCAGTGGGCGAATCGCCTCAACCGATTTCACTAGCGCTAGCCAGTGCGGGTCAGAAGCCGTCCAACTGGCCGCCTCATCGCCCGAATGACCGTCGGTGGTTGCGGCAACCCAGGTCACCAGGTTGCGCCAAAGAGTCATGTGGTCGAGATCGTCGATCGAGTCGTCGCCAAACAGATCCGAATCGGCGATCACGACAACTCGGCCACGGCCGTGAGTCTGCACAACCAAAAGCGGGGCCCCGGCCGGGGTTGCGGTGGCGCTGGTGGCAGCAACAACGTAGGTGCGGCTCTCGACGGCCGAGGTCACCTCGAGAGCTCCAGCGCGGTAGAAGCAGGCTTGGCCAACACCCGCGGTCAGGTTGTGGCTGCGGGTTGGCATCAGATCGCCGAGCACCCAGGTGGCAACTTCTTTATAGTTCGACTTCGGGTCCTGAACGGTTACGTTCTGAACTTCGATGCCGAAACGTTCGGCGATCACGCCAGCCGAATTGCCGTATTTGAGCTGTTCGGTTTCGCAGAAAAGAATCAGCCCGCCGCCCGAGCCAACCCATTCGACTAGTTGGTCGATTTCGGCTGGGGTGTATGCGGGGTTGCCGACCTTGGTGGTGGCTTCAAAATCGTCGCTTGACGAGTGCAGTGCGACAAATACTTTCGAGGAGGCGAGGGCATCGGCCAGAGCGCCGGCTTCGTGAACATTGACGTCGAAGCCGTCTAGTTTTAGGGCCTTGCCGGCTTTTACATAACCGGCGTCTTCCGGGTTTCCCGGGTTCATTTGCTCCGCGACCTCTGGTCTTGTAGACCATGCTGGGCGGTGCGACTCATCGAATGTTACTCGAGCGAGCATGCGTACCTCCTTGTACGTCTCCAATCTACCAACTGCGTAGGCTGGTGACATGTCACGAAAAGGTCTGTTGCTGTTTCTAGCCTGCGGGTTGGCCTGGGGTGTCCCTTACTTCTTCATCAAGGTAGCCGCCGAAGATTTTTCGCCATCGATGATCATCCTCGCTCGCGTTGTGATTGGCGCGGCAGCACTTGCCCCGCTGGCTATCAAACGCGGAGCTTTCATGCCGGCACTAAAGGCCTGGAAGGTGAGCCTGGCCTTCGCTCTATTCGAGATGGCCGGCCCTTGGTGGTTAGTAACCACCGCCGAGAAAGGGCATATTTCGAGCGGACTCGCCGGGCTACTTATCGCGACCGTTCCATTCTTCGCAATGGCCGTCACCTACTACTACCTTGGTGAAAAGTCCGCGGTTCACAAGAAGAACGTCTTCGGGCTCGCGATCGGTTTTGTCGGCATCTTCCTGCTGGTGGGAATCGATGCTTTCACGCAAAACCTCGAAATCGTCTGGGTCGGCGCAATTGTCTTGGCTGCCGTCGGCTACGCGATCGCCCCGGCAATTGCGTCGAAGGAAGCACCGCAGGTTGAACGCATCGGCATCATCGTTGTTTCGATGATCTTCGTCGCGATCATCTACGTGATCCCAGCGGCCATCACCCCTTATGCAACCGGTGTAACCTCGCCCAAGTGGGAGTCCTGGGTTGCCCTGCTGGTGCTCGGCGTGGTTTGCTCGGCGATCGCGTTCGTGCTGTTCTTCGCGCTGATGAAAGAGATCGGGCTTTCACGCGCAACCCTAATCACCTACGTAAACACCGCGGTGGCGATTCTGTTAGGCGTGCTTTTCGCCAGCGAGCCTTTGACGATTGGCATGTGGGTTGGGTTTCCGCTGGTTGCCGCCGGAAGCTACCTGGCTAGTCGGCGCCATACCTCGCCTTAGCCTCTTCGTACTCCTCGAGGGTGTTGATTTGCAGGCTCTCTTCTGCGCCCATGACAAACTTCGCAACGCCTTCAACAGGCAACTTGCCAGTCTTCTTGAACTCTTCCAAAGTGAAAATGTAAATCGCCCCGTTCGGGCGAAAACCAGCTTCATCGACCACAGAAACCACGGCTTCGGCGTGAGGGTTTTCGGCTAGGACTTCAAAGGCACCACGGACGTGTGTGCCAGACCGAAACGGAGAAGAGGCCTGCAGATAAACAAACCACGGAGCATTGCCCTCATCGATGAAGACGTCGTCGTGATCGCTGTCGAGCAGGTCACGAATTACGTCGCCAGACGTCGCAGTTTCGTTGGCGGCCAGCTCGCTGCGTCGGTGGGCAACCACATCTGTGATCCCAGCAGCGTGTTTCAAGATTTCAGGGTCTTCTGACGAAACGACAACCATGTCGACCAGACCCGAATCGAAAGCCGCCTTCGCTGCGTGCTGTATCAGACTGAGTCCGTCGAGTTTTAGGAGATTCTTGCCAGCTAGCCCTCTAGACCAAGCTCGGGCAGGGATCACCGCCAAAACCGGTTTACCGCGAAACATAGTCTTGAGAGCCAGAAAGTGAGAACTTCATGGTTCGAAATTCTAGCCGAAACGAGCTTTTTGAGGGTTCGGGGAAACGCCTTAGGGTTCAATAGTTCGTTCTAACGCACATTGGCTCGGCTTTAACCACTACCTCTGGGAATATTGAGCCATGAACACATTTGCGCGAAAAGTTCTTATCGTCGAAGACGAACCCCTGCTGCGTTCGCTGATTTCAGACAGCCTTAAACGCGATGGGTTTATCGTCGAAGCCGTGGGCTCTGCCGCGGCAGCTCGCAAAGTTGTCAACGACTTTGACCCCGACGTTGCCCTTCTAGATATCGAACTTGGCGACGGCCCTACCGGGGTCGACCTCGCGTTGATTCTTCGCCACCAAATGCCAGAGATTGGCCTGGTGTTTCTAACCCACATTCCCGAACCTCGAGTTGTTGGCATCGACAACAAAAAGATCCCGAAAAACGCCGCTTACCTAAACAAGGAGCGGATCGCCGACTCCGGCACGGTTCGCGAGGCAATCGAAGCCGCCCTGCGCAACAAGGTTCGCTCCGAGTTTAGGGACGACAAAAAGAGCCACGCTCTGGCAGACGTCTCAAGGTCACAACTCGCGGTGCTTCAGATGGTCGCACTGGGGATGTCTAACACCGAGATTGCAACCGAGCGTTCGACTTCTATTCGCGCGGTTGAAAACCTCGTGAAGCGCGCGTTTATCGCGGCTGGCATTGACTTCGAAGCTGGCGGCAACTTGAGAGTGGTTGCAGCTCGCGAATACATTAAGGTTGCCGGTCTGCCTTTTGGCAAATAGTCAAACTACTTCTTCTTTTTAGAAGCCTTCTTCTTTAGAACGATTGCCTGAGCGGCGATCACGTTCTTGCCGTTGAAGGTTACCGATGGCGAACCGTAAAGCTCGTAACCGTCCTTCAGAGCATCTGAGACCTTCTGGCAAAAAGCAGAGTCGTCGATACCGGTCAGTAGGCGGTAAGCCTTCTTAGGTACCGGCTTGACCTTCTTCGCCTTTGCGGCAGCCGGGGCCTTGGCTGCAACGCGAGTTGCGGCTGGGCGAGCGGCGGCACGGGCTGCTGGTCGAGCGGCCGGGCGGGCTGCGGTTCTAGCAGCTGGCTTGGCAGCCGATCGTGCAGCCGGCTTTGCAGCGGTGCGAGTGGTGGTGGTTTTTGAGGCGGTCTTTGCCGCTGGGGTTCTTGTAGTAGCCATGTCTAGAGTCTGGCAAACACTGCCCGCAAAAGGCAACCTGTTTCCGTATTGTTCACTTGGTTACTTTGTGGTACTTCTGGACCTCTTTGGCGAAAGCTTTACCCACGGCCCACGAACGATCGCGGTAAGCCTTCCAGTTCTTTTGCGTCATCGCCTTTTGATCCTCGACCGAAAGGCCGAGCTTTTCGAAGGCCTTCGGGTAGGTTGCAAACCACGAGTGCATAGCGGCAAGCCCAACCTCAATGTGAAACTGCACTCCCCAGGCCTTTGGGCCAACCTTGAAAGCTTGGTTGATTTCGCCGGTCGTGCCGAATAGTTTTGCGCCGGCCGGCATCGTGAAGGTGTCGTAGTGAAAGTGAAAAACGTCTGGGTTTTTGCCGAGAGCGCCCATTATCGAGTCACCGGACGCCTCCGGCAACATGTGCACGCGAGTCCAGCCAACCTCGGGTGTTGGCGTCTTATAAACCTCGGCACCGGCGGCAGAGGCAAGCATCTGCGAGCCGAAACAGATTCCGAGTAGCGGCATTTCTAGATCGAGAGCTTGGTTAAACAGCTTGCGCTCAATCGGCATCCACGCGTGTTCGCTCTCTTCGAGGACGCCGGCAATCGCACCGAGCGAGATGAGGCCGTCGTACTCGCTGAGTGGGGTTGCGGGGGCGTCCGCGTTTTCGACGTCCCAGGTGTCGATCTGCAAGCCGGCTTCAATAAGTGGTGCGGCAAGTTCGTTTAAATGATCATCTAGGTTGTGTTGGATCACAAGAATTCGGGCCATTAGAAAACCCTAACTAAAAGAGTCGGTTCTCGCTATTGTCGATTCCGCGCATCGCCTCGTAGTCGAGAACCAAGCATTCGATTCCGCGGTCTTCGGCCAGGGTCCTCGCCTGCGGTTTGATCTCTTGAGCCGCGAAGATGCCGCGAACGGGCCGGAGCTGTGGGTCTCTGTTCAGCAGTTCTAGGTAGCGGGTCAGCTGCTCGACGCCGTCGATGTCACCTCGTCGCTTCAGCTCGATTGCCACGGTGTTGCCGTCGATGTCCTTGGCCAAAATGTCGACCGGGCCAATCGCAGTGAAGTACTCGCGACGAATCAGGGTCATGCCAACCCCGGCGTGATGAAGTTGTTCGGCGAGCATCTCTTGTAGGTGAGACTCAACGCCATCCTTTTGCAAGCCGGGGTCAACGCCGAGTTCGTGGGCGACGTCGCTGAAGATTTCGTAAATCGAAACGTAGAGGATGTCGGCCGTCTTGGTCTGCGAAACCCGCCAAACCTCGGTAACCCCGGCCTCGACCTGAGTCTCGTCTGGCTCGCCGATTGTGATAGTGCAGGGAGGGTTCATCCAGTTCAGTGGCTTGTATGAACCGCTATCGCTGTGAACCAGGATGCTGCCATCGTCTTTGAGCATCAACAGCCTGGTGGCGAGTGGCAGGTGAGCGCTCAGGCGACCGGCGTAGTCGACAGTGCAGCGAGCAATAACGAGGCGCATTACTGTTTGAGCTGAGTCTTGACCTGTTTTTCGAGCGCTTCTAGGCGGTCGATTAGGTTGCTGAGGGCCTGGTCTTGGTCGCCGAGGTGAAGCTGAATCTCTTTGGCTTCTTCGAGAATGGCACCGGCGTCCTCGTAGGTGGCAATTGCGCGGCGGTCGGATGCTGCCGCCTGGATGTTCTGGCCGACGATGATGATCGGCAGCAGGACGAGCTGCAAGAAGGTTTGGGCGACCCAAGAGACGATGACGATGACGTTGCCAGAACCAATGGCAGCCGGCAGGCTAACCAAGGTGAGCGCGAAGAATGCGTAGGCGGCCCACATCGTGCCGACTCTTCTGGTTATGCCTAAACCAATGCGTTGGTTTACTGAGGCAACCGGCGCCTCGGCACTTGAGGGCGCACCAGTTGGTGTAGAACTCTTGGCGTGGGTCGTTACCGGCCCGGTCTTCTTGCGCTTTTCGGCGTGCGGGTGCTGGTTGTACTCGTAGCTTGGCTTGGCCACTAGCGATTCGTTTCGCGGTATGAAACCTGAACCTTGGTCGCTGGTGGGAATGCCTGAATGTTCTTGACAACTACGGCGTCGATCTCGCGTCCTAGAAGTTCTTCGACTCGTGGCTTCAAGGTGCCGTCCTCGATGTTGGTGCCTTCTAAGGTGACGGCAATTGTCCTGAGCACCTGGCGAGAAAGGAACCTGCTGTTATCGATTAGCGCGATCATGCCTACCAAGAAGACCGTGTAGGCACTCTTCATCCAGAGATCTACGCCGAGCAGACCAACAATTAGTCCGACCCCTAGGCCAGCGAGCAGGTATGCCATCTCGATCCAGCCGGCGGTGTCTGAGCGAAGACGAATAACGCTAATCACGGCGAACAGAGCGAAGCCGACGCCCAGTGGCAGGGTTACAGCACCGAGAGCTCCGGTTAGAGCGAAAAGAGTGATGTTAATTGCTGAGATGGCCAGCGCCATATCGCGGTCGCGGTGACGGCGGTAGTAAAGCAGGTAAGAAAGGACGGCTACCGACCCTAAGTCGAGGGCAAAAGATAACAGGAAACTCGCAAGGTCTTCACTAATCATGAGACCTAGAATAGCCGTTAATGAATACAAATGGCTTACGGGTTGCCTCCCGATTACTATCAGTCGTACTTTTGGTTACGTCTGGGTTACTAGCTGGTACCAGTGCGCAAGCCGCTGCCTTCACCCAAGCCGACCTCTACGACTCCACCAAGATCAGCTCAATCGCGTTCAGCATCCCCACTGCGAGTGTCAGCTCGCTAAATAGCCGAGCGACCGCGAAGAACTACACCGCAGCCAGCGTGACTTTCACCGCGGGCGGTTACACCATGGGGCCGATCCAGATTGGGCTTCGCCTCAAGGGCAGCACCTCGCTCGAACTCCTAAACCAGACCCCTTCATTCAAAGTGAAGTTCAACTGGAGCGCACTCAAGGGCCAGCGCTTCCTGGGGCTCAAAGACATGACCCTAAATGCGATGACCCAGGATGGCTCAAAGCTTCACGAGTTCGCCGCCTACAAGCTTTTCAATGCGATGAACGTGCCTGCCCCTCGAACCGGCTGGGCTAGCGTAAAAGTGAACGGCGTCGACCGCGGGATCTACGTAAACATCGAAACCTACGATGACATCTTCATGTCTAACCGGTTCACCGACACCTCGCTTCACCTCTACGAGGGGCTAGGCCTCAACGACTTCAAGCCTGGCAACGCCTCCGGCACAAAAAATACCGGCCAATTTCTAGTCAAGGAAGGTTGGGGTGCTGCACCAAACAAAAACGACCTTCAAGCCCTAATCAACGTGGCTGGCAATTCCAACGCTGCCACCTGGTGGACGCAACTTGCTACCGTTTCTGACCGCTCCGAGTTAATCCGAATGTGGGCCGTTGAAAACTTTGTGGGCCAATGGGACGGCTACTCGGGCCCGATAATCAATAACTACTTCTTGCGCAGCAACATCGACGGCAAGTTTGTGATGATGCCTTGGGGCACCGACCAGACCTTTGGCGAAAACCGCCAAACCGACTACATCACCAAGCCAATCTTCGGCGACGACTACTTCTTCGAAATGGATAAAGCCGCTGTCGGCTACCCGTGGTCGATGCAGGTGCAGCACGTAAAAACTATGAACCGCGGGATGATGTTCAGAATGTGCCTGGTCTACAAGCCATGCAAGACCGAGTACCTCACCGACCTCAAGCTGGTCTCGGCGAAGGCAACCACTATAAAGCTGGTCACCGCGATGAAGAGTGCTTCAACTCTCATTGCCCCGTACACGAATTCGGCAATAAAGAAGGAACAGGTTCGCACTCAGAACTGGGTTGCCAAGCAGCAACTCAAAGTGGCGGCCTTGCTAAAACTAAACAAGATCAGGTAGTTACTTAGTCGGCGTCGCAGTCGGCGTCGGGGTTGGCACGAGTGTGACCTTTAGTTTGCCGCCCTCCGACTCTGTCGGCTGAAGCTCGACCCAGGTTCGCCCGGGTGCCAGCGTAATAGTCTTTCCGGCCACGTCGGTCAAAACAATCGTTGCTGTCTGACTCGCCTTGGACCACGTGCCGGTAACCATCTTTCCGCCGGTGAAAACCGAGACCGGTCCGCTTCCGATAACCAGATCCTTCGGTACATGGCCGTACTGGTGGTCAACCTTAACCTTCATGACGATGACGTTTTTGGCTGACAGAGTCGAGCCGTCGGCCTTGTCGGTGTCGAGCTTTCCGTCTTGGTTGCGAAGCCAAACCCCTGAAGAGGAGTTCCAAACCCACTCGGCGAGGGCCGACGGAAAGTAAACCTTGAGGCTCTTGACTGCTACCCCACCCAAGCCCGCGCTCGAGCTCGCCGCATCGGCGGCGAAGCTAAAGTTCGCTTGGGGCGGCGCTAGGTCTGGGTGAGCACCGGCCAACTTGGCGATGTCCACGATCACGTTGTGAGGCGCCTCTCGGTCGGAGGCTCGCGTGAAGGTTCCTTTGCCTTGCTCTTCGGTCTCGTTGGCATTAAACACCGCGGTGGCCTTCATCATCTTGACGAACTTTAGTTGCCCACCCGAGTAGCAAACGATTCCGCCAAACATGCTGATGATGTCGGGGTCCATCGGGCGAATAGAGCGAACCGGGCCGGCTGCATTTGGCTTGTCGGAGTGGAAGACTGCGACGAAGCGGGTGAGGCCACCTTCGACCATTTCGTCGAACACGATGTCGGTGCGGTTCAGGTTCAGTTGTGGTCTAGCGACGTCCAAGTTATCGACTTTGCAGGCCACAGAAGGCCCGGCCAGGTTGGCGTTGGTTCCCTGAACGAACTTAACTCCGGTCAGCGGGGCCGTCTCGTAGACGATCGCTGGGGTGGTCTTGGTCGGCTTCGCCGTTGGGTTGCCAATTAGTGAGCATCCGGCTAGAGCTGTGACGCTGGCTGTGACTAAGACGACTTTAATTACACGATTCATAATCGCCATTGTAGATAACCAACCTGAGAGAACTATTTGGTGAACGTCCAGACGCGATGGATTGCGCCGACTTTGTAACCCGCTTCGGCGTCCAAGTTAACTTTGCAAACTCCGGTTCCGGTCATCTGCACAAATGTGGCTCTCGGGGTCACCTCAACGATGCAGTTTCCGACGTAACCGAAGAAACCTTCTTGCCCACCCGAGGTTGTCACGGTGTCAGTGTTAGCTAGCGTGAAACGCGCTGAACCAATCTTCTTCTTGGCAACAGGAAGGGCTACCTTTTGAAGCCAAACTTGGGGGTTTGGTGCAAGCGTCACGGTGAAGGTCTTCGAAACGAAGCTTTGCGTGCTGGTAGCCCAGGCAGCGATCGTGACCTTGCAACTGCCGGTTGCACCCAGCGCCTTGAGCGTTGTGCCCGAGTTGATGCAACTACCGACAATCTTGGAGACCTTATTCACCAGCGGCAAAGTGGCGCCTTTGGGTAGTTTGGTTGAGTTTGTCCAGTTCGGGTCTGTCGATAGCGAGTAGGTGGTGACAACTTCTTTCGAAATTTTAAGTTCGAGCGTCGCGGTCGCCGGGGTGTGCCGTGCGTCCTTGGCAACCGTGATCGTAAGCGTGCAGATTCCCGCAGGTGTAGTCGCCGTCACAGCTCCATTGGCAAAGGTGCAGTTGCCGCTAGCGACGACAGTTTGGTCACCCGAAGAGTTCCCTTTGAACACCAAAGGCACGGAAACTCCGTAGGCAATTGTTCTGGTACTTGGCAACAGAATCGAACCGGGGATCTTGCCTAGGTCGACATAGGCAATCGCGTACGCCGAATGGAACCCAGGATTGCCATCGTCTGGATTCACCAGCGGCCCAGCCGGGGTCCAAATGCTCACCACGCAGTTGCCGGGATTCAACTCGGTTATTGCGCCACTTACTTCATCTACCGAGCAGATTGGTGACGTGGAGTCACCCAGCACCGTGTACTTGGGGGCGAATCCGGTGTTGTTGTTCACCAGAGGTGCGACAACCTTGCCCTGTTCGAAGTGGCTTGGCGGAGAGTAGTAAAGGTCGAGGTTGGGCAGTCTCCGGCCGGTCGTGGCCGAGCGAAATTCGGAGGTTTGAGTGCGCGTGCTCAGAAACGCCTTGGCGTCTTCTTTCATTGCCGCCGCCCCCGAGCCGCGAAAGATCGGGTCAGCCAAAACCGTCGGGCCGATAACCGACCAAATTTCATCAATGAACCCAACCGAGTTAATCGAGTCAGATACCTCTCCGATGCGGGCGATTGCCGCTTGGTAGAGGAGCTTGCAGGCGGTGTATTGAAGACAGCGCGAATAAAGGATTCCGGTTGGTCGAGCAGCAGGGCCTACTGTGGCGTCAAGGTATTTAACGTTTCGATCACCGGAGGTGTTGTTGCTCAACGTTTGGTCAAGCCCCCAAGGGTGAACGGTCAAAATGCCGTCGTCTGTGAAGTGCACTTGGTAGTTGTTGATGATGTACCAGGAGTAGGCGTCCCAGTGTTCAATGAAGTGCTCGAACGCAAAGACGCTGGTCAGCTCACCCATATCGGCATATCGATTTATGGCGTTCCACCAATCGACGCCAGACAGGTTATTTATTGTCGCGATAGTTCTTAGGTCGGTGTAGGCGGTGTTTACGTCGCCAATTTTTAGTTGCAGGGTCGAGTAGTCGCGCACAATCGCTGTCGGATTTAAAATTAGGTCCTGCCAGTAGGCACCTTCGTAAGAATGACTTGTTCCGGTGGTGAACCAGCGTTTGAACAGCTGCTTGTCGTAGGTTTCGAGAATCATGTGCAGGCCGAGGTTTACGCCATTGACTACCAGGTTCATGTAACCGGCGCGAGGGGCGGGGATTCCGGCCGAGCGAGCGATTCGGTAGTCGGTCATCTCGTGAATCATCGACGGGTCTTGAACCATCGAGTTGAGGGTGATCTCTTTCAACCCATAGAACCGTTGACTCGCATTAGCCGACCCAAAGTCAAACTTGATTTTGATTCCCGGTTTCGAGTTGGTGAGAACGCGGCAACTCGGGTCACAAGTTGAGATCGGGCGACGAGAGCCAGCCCCGCCCTTTAGGTGCAGGCCGATATCCATCGACGGCAGGGTTCCCTTATAAGAGCTAAAAACCGCCGAACCCTCTTGCCAACCAACCTCGGTTGTGGGGTCGTTCCAGTTGAACCCGTCGACCGAGAGTGCCCGCAGTGAGGCATCAGGCAAGGTCAAGCTGATTGAGGTGATATTCAGTGGGTCATATAGAAAAGCCGCCGGGTCTGTGCCCTCGACATACTTCGACGGCCCGGTCGCAGCCTGAGCCGGTAGGCCTTGCAATCCGGCAGCGACAAATATCGCGAGTATCGTAATCGCTAGCCCCCGCAAAGCGCGCTGAATTGTTTCCACACGCCAATGCTATGGCGTAGTTTGGACACATGAACCATGAAAGCGCTTTCTCTAAGGGTTCTCCCATAATCGAACTTCTTTGGGAGCAAACCTTCGCCAGCCCCGACGGCACCCGCCCAGATTCAGCCGTCTGGAGCCACGACATCGGCGACGGCACAGAAGCTGGGATCCCCGGCTGGGGCAACCAAGAGCGCGAGTGGTACACCGACGACTCGGTCGAAACCCGCGACGGCAAACTGGTCTTCACGGCGACCAAACTCCCCGAAAACAGCGGCATCGACGCCTACTACGGCCCTGCAGAGTGGTCGAGCGGCAAAATCCACACACACGGCAAGGTTTCGTTCAAATACGGACGCATCGAAGCAACCATCAAGGCCCCAACCGGTGCGGGAACCTGGCCGGCGTTCTGGATGCTCGGCACCAACATCGCCGAGGTCACCTGGCCCGAATGCGGCGAGATCGACATCCTTGAAATGCGCGGACGCGACCCCAAGACCCTAGTGAGCACCGTCCACGGCCCCGGCTACAGCGGCGAACACGGCTCGGGCACCGAGATCGCCACACAACCGCTGAACGAAGGCTTTCACACCTTCGGCGTCGACTGGCTCGAAGACTCGGTCACCTGGCACCTCGACGGCGTGCCGTTTCACACCGTCACCCCAGAGAGCGTCACCCCCAACCGCTGGGCGTTCAACCACCCGCACTACATCATCATGAACCTCGCCATGGGCGGCGGTTTCACGGGAGATATCGACCCGGCACTCACCCACGCCGAGATGCAGGTCGAAGCCGTGCGTGTCTATTCGATTGACGGCGTCGGTGAGGTTAACTTCGGGCTAAAATAGTGGTGTTCGCCACCGCTGTCGCGCGCAAAAAACACCGACCAGCAGGAGTTTATCCGTGCCAAAAATCATCGTTGAGGTCATGCCAAAGGCAGACCTTCTAGACCCTCAGGGCAAGGCAGTGGGCAACAGCCTCAAGCGCGCCGGACACTCAGTAGCCACCGTGCGAATCGGAAAGCGAATCGAACTTCACTACGCGAACACGCCAACCGCTGCCGAGCTCGAAGCGGCCAAGCAGATCGCAGCAGACTTTCTTTCGAACGGCGTCATCGAAGACGTCGTCAGCATCACCGTCGAGGCGTAGCAGTGAAGATCGGTGTAGTCACCTTTCCGGGCACGCTAGACGACCGCGATGCCGCTCGTGCCGTAAGACTCGCTGGTGGCGAGGCGGTTAGCCTTTGGCACGCCGACACCAACCTCCACGACGTCGACGCAGTTGTGCTACCTGGCGGCTTTAGCTACGGCGACTACCTGCGCTGTGGCGCAATTGCCGCCCAAGCACCGGTAATGCAGACCATCATCGAGAAGGCGAACGAAGGCCTGCCAGTGCTCGGCATTTGCAACGGTTTTCAGGTTCTAGTTGAGAGCCACCTGCTACCCGGCGGCCTGATTCGCAACGAACACCAGCACTTCATTTGCCGCGACCAGAAGTTGATCGTCGAAAACGTCGACACCGCATGGACGAGTGAGTTCACCCTCGGCCAAGAGATCACGATTCCGCTAAAGAACGGCGAGGGCGGCTACATCGCCGACCAAGAAACCCTCAAGCGCCTCGAAGGCGAGAACCTAATCACGTTCCGCTACAGCGAAGTCAACCCGAACGGCTCGATGAACAACATCGCCGGGCTCCGCAACGCAAGAGGCAACGTCGTAGGACTCATGCCCCACCCAGAACACGCGGTCGAGCCGGGCTTCGGCCCCGACACCTCCATAGCCATGCGCTCCGGCGTCGACGGCCTCAAGTTCTTCACCTCGGTTCTCAAGTCGCTAGTCGAGGCCTAAACCATGAGCATTCACATCGACACCACCAAAGAAGCCAAGAAGACTCCAGACAAGCCTCAGCCCTGGAAGGAACTCGGACTCAAAGAGGACGAATACCAAGAGATCCGAAGAATCCTCGGTAGACGCCCAACCTCAGGCGAACTCGCCATGTATTCGGTGATGTGGTCTGAGCACTGCAGCTACAAGTCGTCAAAGATTTACCTTCGCCAGTTTGGCGAAAAGGTTACCGACGAAATGAAGAAGCACCTCATGGTCGGCATGGGCGAAAACGCCGGTGTTGTCGACATCGGTGAGGGCTGGGCCGTCACGTTCAAGGTCGAAAGCCACAACCACCCGAGCTACATCGAGCCTTTCCAGGGCGCCGCAACCGGAGTTGGCGGCATCGTTCGCGACATCTTGAGCATGGGCGCAAGACCAATCGCCGTAATGGATCAGTTGAGGTTCGGCGATGTAAGCAACCCAGACACCCGACGCGTGGTCGACGGCGTCGTTGCCGGCATCAGCTTCTATGGCAACTGCCTGGGCCTACCAAACATCGGTGGCGAAACCGTCTTCGACAAGGTCTACCAGGGCAACCCTCTCGTGAACGCCCTCAGCATCGGCGCCCTTCGCCACGAAGACCTCCACCTCGCCAGCGCCAACAACCCCGGCGACCAAGTAATCCTCTTTGGCGCCCGCACCGGCGCCGACGGAATCGGTGGAGTCAGCGTCCTCGCCAGCGAAACCTTCGACTCAACCGGCCCAACCAAACGCCCAGCCGTTCAGGTCGGCGACCCATTCGCCGAAAAGGTGCTCATCGAGTGCTGCCTCGAGCTCTACGCAGCCAAGGTCGTTGCGGGCATCCAAGACCTCGGTGGTGCGGGCTTGAGCTGCGCAACCTCCGAGCTCGCCTCCAACGGCAACGCCGGCATGAGAATCCAGCTCAAGAACGTGCT
>CAFBNO010000018.1_pt1 | contig 17371 bp, 18 predicted proteins | sample 7269281 | NCBI WGS metagenome assembly CAFBNO01 (sample SAMEA6814098, study PRJEB35770) | freshwater metagenome | biome: Freshwater; feature: Freshwater reservoir; material: water | place: Czech Republic | collected 2017-05-23 | depth 30m m | reverse complement strand
GCCGCCAGTCCAAACACGAGACGTACCGGGTCGTTATGGCTGCCAAATTCGACCGGGTTTGCTAAAACTGCGAGGCTCAGGCCACTCGATAGCACGGCCTCACTTGGCCGCGCGTGTGCAAGGGCGATGCCTGGAGCGATCACTATGTATGGCCCGAACTCCTCCACCGCCGCCAGCATCTGCTCGACGTACTCCGGGGTTACCCGACCGCTGGCAACCAAGAGTTGCCCGCTGGCGATAATTGCCTCATCGCGATTACTCGCCGCAACCGCTACCGCTAGCGAACCTTCGGCGAAAGCGCTCAAAGCCCAGCCTTCTTGAAACCGCGCAAAACCTGCTCGATCAGCTCTTCGCGAGCTTCGAGACTCTGGAACGTTGCTTCCGCTGCGTTCAGCTGAAACTGCTGCAGGTCTTCGAGCGTGTAGTCAAAGGCACGGGTGAGTAGATCGAGCTCGCGGGTAATAGAAGTACCGCTCATCAAGCGGTTGTCTGGGTTCACGGTGACCATGAAGCCGAGCTGGTAAAGGATGTCGAACGGGTGGTCGACCATCTCGGTGCCCCACTCGCTGATGGCGCCGGTTTGCAGGTTTGAAGAAGGCGAAAGTTCGAGAGGAATCTGTCTAAAGTGCACCCACTCCGCTACCGGACCGAGCTCTACAAAGTCTCGTTCACCTTCGCTTCTAGAAGACAGGACGTCGTCGACGATTCGAACGCCGTGCCCGAGGCGAAGCGCTCTGCCATCGACCAATGCGCCGGTGATGCTCTCGACCCCGTCGCCCTCGCCCGCGTGAACGGTGATCGGCATCATCTCGGTGGCAAGGTAGTCAAATGCTTGGCGGTGCAGCGAGGCCGGAAACCCGGCTTCGGGCCCGGCAATGTCGAACCCGACCACTCCGTTGAATCGGTGACGAACAGCGAGCTCGGCGATCTCTAACGCGCGATTGTTTTGACGCATCGCAGTAATCAACTGACCGGTGCGAATTTCGCCACCGAGTTCGGCTACGTCTTCGGCCCCCTGCTCGAGGCCGTCCTGCACCGCCTCGACAACGTCGTCTAGGGGCAAACCCTGCTCGAGGTGCTGTTCGGGTGCCCAGCGGATTTCACCGTAAATCACGCCATCTTTGTGAAGGTCTTGCACGAATTCGCGGGCCACGCGGGTCAACCCGGAACGCGTCTGCATCACAGCACAAGTGTGGGTGAAGGTCTCAAGGTATTGCGGCAGCGAACCAGAATCGGCCGATTCTCTAAACCATTTGCCTAGGGAGTCGGCATCCTTCGCCGGCAGCTCATGGCCTATTTCGGCGGCGAGCTCGATGATGGTCTGTGGTCGCAAGCCCCCATCGAGGTGGTCGTGAAGCGAAATCTTAGGCAGGGCCTTGAAATTGATTGCCATTAGTTGGTTGGACCTTTCGGAGTTGGGATTTGACCCGAATTGATCTTCGAGACTAGTTGGCTCTTTGCCGAGTTGTATTGCGGTGCGAACGCGACACCGTGCTCATCGGTTAGCGCAATGCCGCCGTTGTCGAGGTTGCCAACTAGTTCGTTGGTGGCAGGGTCTCCAACGAGCCCAGACTTCACGAAACCTTGAATGGATTCAAGGATTGGCCGCGAAACCTGTTTCAAAGTCGAAGCAAGGATGTGCGAGCGCCAAGCCAAATTGGCCGAATCCAGGTACCAGTCGCGATCCAAACCGATCACGTACTTGCCATCTCGGCCAACCGTGGCAAGGCCGGCGCCGAGGCTGGCTGCTCCGGCCACGGGGAACACGATGTCGGCGCCCTGGGCGAAAAAGCCTTCGGTCAGCTTCTTTGCTGCAACTTGGCTCGAAGAGCTTTGCAGAAAGGACCTCTTCCCAAACGAGCCTTGCTCTCCTAGCGAGACCACGTTTGAATCTGTGTCGCTATTGAAAAGTTGCACGCCATCGGCGAATCCCTGCATGGACGCCCTTACAGCAGGAGTGTCGAAAGATCCGAACGTGGCCACGAGGCCGGTCTTGCTGTTTGCCGCGGCCAGATAGCCGGCCAAAATCGCGCTCTGCCCGGCATCGAAGGTGAGGTGTTTCAAGTTGTCTGCCAGTGGCTTCATGTCCGTGCTCGGCACAACATCGTCAACCAAGACAAACGCGAGATCCGGGTTGGCTCGCGCGGCACGAATGGTTGCGATTCGAAGAATCGAGCCCGATGAGACGATAACGCCACAGCCTTTGCGGACCATCGAGTTGATTGCGGAATATGCCACACCGGCGTTGGAGCTGGACACCAAAACCTTGGTCAGCTTTGCCACTCCGAGCGAAACAACCGCCTCTTTGATCGCCGAATAGGCCGAGGCGTTTACTCCCGAATCAGAAAGACCCCTCGAGTCGGTGACAAGACAAACTGTCGTGGTGGCGGTCGTCGGTGTAGCGCTCACTGTTGGCGCACCAGCGCAACCGGTGACCAAAACTACCGGTAGCAAGGCGGCCAGGATTTTGCTAGAGAACATCACCGTGACCCGAATTCTTCAGTGTCTCGACGATATTCTTCACGCTCTGCGCGTGTTCTTTCGTGGTGATAAGCAGTGCGTCCGGGGTGTCAACGATGATGATATCTTTCAAGCCAACCACCGCGATCAAGCGCTTGGATTGGCCGACCAAGATTCCGCTCGAATCTTCGGCGAGCAGCTGGGCATCACCGATCACGGCTAGGTTGTCGGGCCGACCACCAGAGAGAAGTTCGGCAACGCCGGCGAAGTCGCCGACATCGTGCCATTCGAATTCGGCAGGGATCACGGCAACCAAACCCTCGGCGGCGGCTGGTTCGGCAACGCTGTAGTCAAAGGCAATCTTCTTCAGCTGAGGCCAAAACTTCGAAACCAGTTCAGCTCTCTTTGGGGTATCCCAGGCATCGGCAATCTCGAGAATGCGGTCGTGTAGCTCCGGCTCGCTCTTGGAAAGTTGTTCGAGAATCAGCGATGCGGGAGCAACAAACATTCCGGCGTTCCAAAGAAAGTTTCCAGACTCAAAAAATTCCTGAGCCAAGGCCTTGTTTGGCTTTTCGACGAAGTCTTTCACCTGACGAGCGTTCGGGGCTCCGGCAACCTCGAGGGCAGCTCCGGCGTGGACGTAACCAAATGAGGTGGCCGCAAACGTTGGCTGGATTCCGATGGTGACCAGGCGACCGGTGGCGGCAACTTCGATTGCCTCCCGAATCGTCCGGGCAAAAGCCTGTTCGTCGGCAATCGCGTGGTCAGCGGCAAACGAGCCAATGATTACGTCTGGTTCGCGCTTTGAAAGAATTGCCGCGGCGAGCGCAATGGCAGCGGTTGAATCACGAGGTGACTGCTCCAAAAACAAATTGGCCGGCAGCAAAGCCTCGAGTTGTTCGCGGATTCCGCTCTCGTGAGCGGCGCCGGCAACGACGGCTATTCGGTCGCCGGCCAGCGGTACGAGTCGATCCCAGGTGCCCTGAAGCAGGGTGCGGCCAGAGCCGGTTAGGTCGTGCAAAAACTTTGGTGCAGCGGCTCGCGAAAGCGGCCACAGCCGTGAACCAACTCCGCCGGCGGGAATAACCGCGTGGAACCGTTCGTTTGGTGTTTTAGGCATACCAAAAGCGTATCCGAACCTCCTGCGTTGGCAGTATCCCAGAGCGGCAGCGGTTTAGACTAGACAGAGTTCAAAGCAGAGCATTTACAGGAGGAATCGTGCCAACCAAGCCCGCCGGCACCCTTTATCGAGGCAAAACTGGAATGTGGTCGTGGGTCCTCCACCGCATTACCGGCGTAGCAATCTTCTTTTTCTTGCTCGTTCACACCCTCGACACGGCTCTCGTTCGCATGAGCCCAGCCGACTACGACAAGGTAATCGCCACCTACAAGGGCGCAATCATTGGCTTTGCCGAGCTTGGCCTAGTTGCCGCAATCTTGTTTCACGCGCTGAACGGAATCCGCGTCACGCTGATTGACTTCTGGAGCAAGGGCACGAAGTACCAGCGAGTAATGTTCTGGGTCGTCATCGCCCTAGCAGTGATCCTGTTCGCGGGCTTTGCCCCGAGACACATAATGAACGTCATTCACGACATCGAGTTGGGTTACTAACCATGGTTGTTATCGAAACTCCTCGCTCCCCAAGAAGCCGCAAGGCCGCCAAGTTCGAACGCTGGGGCTGGCTCTACATGCGTATCTCCGGCATGTTCCTCCTGGTTTTGATCTTCGGACACCTGATCATCAACCTTGTGATGAATGGCGGAATCACCCAGATATCGTTCGCCTTCGTTGCCGGCAAGTGGGCAGACCCGTTCTGGAAGATTTGGGACGGCCTGATGCTTTGGCTCGCCCTGATTCACGGAACCAACGGCATGCGCACAATCGTCAACGACTACACCGAGCGCGAAACCCTTCGCAAGGTCCTCAACTACACGCTCTGGGTCGTCTGCGTCTCGCTAATCGTCCTAGGAACCCTCGTGATCACGACCTTCGACCCATGCGTCGACTCATCGGTTTCACACACTCTCAGCGTCTGCAAGTAGAAAGCAACCAACATTGGCTAAGCCCACGATTCACCACCACGAGTACGACGTCGTCATTGTTGGCGCCGGTGGTGCCGGTATGCGCGCTGCAATCGAGACCGGCCCACACACTAAGACCGCGGTGATCTCGAAACTGTTCCCGACCCGAAGCCACACCGGAGCCGCTCAGGGCGGCATGGCCGCAGCCCTAGCCAACGTTGAAGAAGACAGCTGGGAATGGCACACCTTCGACACCGTTAAGGGAGGCGACTACCTAGTCGACCAGGACGCAGCCGAGATTCTTGCGAAGGAATCCGTCCAAGCCGTCATAGACCTAGAAAACATGGGCCTCCCGTTCAACCGAACCCCAGACGGCAAGATCGACCAGCGACGCTTCGGTGGCCACACTCGAGACCACGGCAAGGCTCCGGTTCGCCGCAGCTGCTACGCTGCCGACCGCACCGGCCATATGATCCTGCAAACCCTTTACCAAAACTGCGTCAAGCTCGGCATCGAGTTCTACAACGAGTTCTACGTGCTCGACCTAGTGATGAACGACGGCAAGCCTGCCGCGGTTGTCGCCTACGAACTAGCCACCGGCGACCTCCACGTCTTCGCGGGCAAGTCGATCATCTTCGCTACCGGCGGCTTTGGCAAGATCTTCAAGACCACCTCGAACGCCCACACCCTCACCGGCGACGGCGTTGGCATCATCTGGCGCAAGGGTCTGCCGCTCGAAGACATGGAGTTCTACCAGTTCCACCCAACCGGCCTAGCCGGCCTCGGCATCCTGCTCTCGGAGGCAGCCCGAGGCGAGGGTGCGATTCTGCGCAACTCAACCGGTGAGCGCTTCATGGAGCGTTACGCGCCAACGATCAAGGACCTCGCCCCGCGCGACATGGTCGCTCGAGCCATGGCCAACGAGGTTCGCGAAGGTCGCGGTGCCGGACCGAACAAGGACTACGTTCTTCTCGACCTGACCCACCTGCCTCCTGAGGTAATCGACGCGAAACTCCCAGACATCACCGAGTTTGCGAGAACCTACCTTGGCGTCGAACCATACACCGAGCCAGTGCCGGTGTTCCCAACCGCGCACTACGCGATGGGTGGTATTCCGACCAACATTAAGGCGGAGGTCCTGAGCAACAACAAGACCGTCGTTCCTGGTCTCTACGCCGCCGGTGAGTGTGCCTGCGTCTCCGTGCACGGCGCCAACCGCCTCGGCACCAACTCGCTGCTCGACATCAACGTCTTCGGCAAGCGCGCCGGAATCTACGCGGTCGAATACGCCAAGAAGGCCAAGCACGTGCCTGTGCCAAAGGACGCCGTCGACGAGACCGTCGCACTCCTCGAGCACATGCGCAATGCCAAGGGCACCGAAAAGGTGGCCGTGCTTCGCAAAGAACTGCAGGACACCATGGACTTAAACGCCCAGGTCTACCGAACCGAGGAGAGCCTCGACGAAGCCCTCGCGAAGATTGCCGAACTCCGCAAGCGCTACGAGCACGTGCAGGTTCAAGACAAGGGCATGCGATTCAACACCGATCTGCTAGAGGCCGTTGAACTCGGCTTCTTGCTCGACCTCGCCGAGGTTCTGGTAGCCACAGCGAAGGAGCGCCGCGAATCTCGCGGAGGCCACTTCCGTGAGGACTACCCGACCCGAAACGACGAAAAGTTCATGGTCCACTCGATGGCCTATAAGAATGGCTCGAAGATCAAGATTGACTGGAAGCCTGTCACGATCACCAACTACCAGCCAATGGAGCGTAAGTACTGATGAGTGACGTAAAGGTTATCGACGAGATTCCGACCTACCAGGTCACGCTTTTCGTTCGCCGCTTCAACCAAGAAGACGGTCTCGAAGCGCGTTGGGAAGACTTTGACGTCACCGTTCACGGCACCGACCGCGTCCTCGACGCCCTCCACAAGATCAAGTGGGAGCAAGACGGCTCGCTGACCTTCCGTCGTTCATGCGCCCACGGCGTCTGCGGCTCAGATGCCATGCGCATCAACGGCCGCAACCGCCTGGCCTGCAAGACCCTGATCAAAGACTTGGACATGACCAAGCCGATCTACGTCGAACCGATCAAGGGCCTGACCGTAGAAAAAGACCTGGTCGTAGACATGAACCCGTTCTATGAGGCATACCGCGCAGTAAAGCCATTCCTGATCGCGAGCGACAAGCCAGAGAAGGAGCGCATTCAGTCACCAGAAGACCGCGAGCGCTTCGAAGACACAACCAAGTGCATCCTCTGCGCAGCCTGCACCTCGAGCTGCCCGGTGTTCTGGACCGACGGCCAGTACTTCGGTCCGGCCGCAATCGTGAACGCTCACCGCTTCATCTTTGACAGCCGAGACGAAGGTGCCGAGGTTCGCCTAGACATCCTGAACGACAAAGAGGGTGTCTGGCGCTGCCGCACAACCTTCAACTGCACCGAGGCCTGCCCTCGCGGCATCGAGGTAACCAAGGCTATCGCCGAAGTCAAGCAGGCGATCCTGCGCGGAAAGCCATAATTCTCACAGCCTCTTTCAAAGTTGCAGCATTTGAGTTATCGTTTTAATGCAACGTGCAATAGCGCGTTGAAGTGAACCTGGAAGACCTCCGGACGGTGGTCGATCCAGGTTTTGCGCTTTAAGCGAGGCCTGCTAAGACGCGCCAATACCCGCCCTTTTGGTTGGCCCAAGCGATTGCATCTGAAATCCAGAGGCACGGCTCGAAATTTGGACTTTCATGAAAATAATCCAATTTGTGCGATTCGCCCAAGACCCTCAGCTGAGATCGGATCACTGAGTTGTCTCGTCTTACTAAGGACTGATCCTCTTCCAACACAATTCGATGAATGTTCAACGAACGAGACACCTTCACGAGTTCTGTCAGGCACGCCTCGCGTGCGTCACGTTCATGCTTCAGGGCACTCTCAATAACAAAAACCTGAACTGGCAAAATGCGCATAGTTGAGAGAATTTCTTTGCGTCTACTGTCGCTCTCCTTAGAAAAGTGGAGCCGATTTTGACCCGGCTTTCGAAGCTTCCGCAGCTCGGACCGCACCAATTTCAGGTCTCGAACGTGGACGAGTGTGATTCCCAGGGAGAAGTTGCCGGACTTACATTCATCAACAAAGGCCACCAACATATGGGAATTCTAGAGAAACCTAAAAATAGGCTTAAGAGTTTGCTCACAGCCTTCCCGAACGGTCACCGAAGGGTGACCGCTTCGCTATAACCTTTTCTTATGACTTGCGAAAACCTGTGCGGCACAGCTGTGTGCGAAGAACACGCCCCTAAGACACCTGAAAACGCTCTGCTTAGCCGCAGAGGATTGCTCAGTGCCTTTGCCGGCGCGGTCGCAACGATCGGTTTTACAGCCCTCGGCGGTTCGGCCATGGCAGCCGCAAAGACCTACACCGCTTGCAAGACCACAGACATCAAGGTCGGTAGCGCAAAGCTGGTAATTTTGCCTGGCACAAACGTCAAGGTTGCTATCACTCAGCCTAAGAACGGTGTTTTCAAGGCCTTCAGCCCCATTTGCACCCACCAGGGCGCCCAACTTAATGGCATTTCAGGATCCAACTTGGTTTGCCCTCAACACGGGGCGACCTTTAGCACGACCACCGGCGCAGCCACTCGCGGCCCAGCTCAAACTGCTCTGAAAAGCTACAAGGTAACCGTTTCGGGCACCAGCGTCAAAGTAACCGTTTAAGGCTTTCTCTAAGCGCCGGTATCAGTGCGGGTGAAGCCGAAAGGCTGTCAACACCTAACTCGACGAACAACTTCGAAGACTCAAGGTCGGCAGCGGCCTCACCGCAGACTCCAACTGGAATCTTTCGACCGTTAGCAACTTCGACAACCCTGCGAATTAGCGAAACAACCCGTGGATCACGTGCATCCGATATTTCTGCGCCAACCCCGTGACGATTCTTTCCGAGGGTGTATTGGGCTAAGTCATTGGTGCCGATGCTCACAAAGTCGATCTGCTCCAAAGCCCCGTCGAGCACCTCGACCAGTTCTGGCACCTCAACCATGATTCCGATATTGCGTATGCCGTGAGCTTTGGCACTGCGAGCGAACTCGTTGGCCTCCGAAGCGGTGACCACCATCGGCGCCATCACCCATAGGTCGCTGTTTGGCACATTGTTTTGAGCGATCGAAAGTGCTTCGAGCTGGGTGTCTAGAATCGACTGGTTTGCCAGCAAAACCTGAAAACCGCGATTCGCGTACTTGCCCGACCCGGCCGTGAACAAAAACGGGAGCGGTTTGTCGGTGTCGGTGTCGAGCACCCGCACCACAACGCGCTGACCCTCGAACTGGCTCAAAAGCCTGGTGTATTCGAGCACCTGCTCGTCTAGAGTCGGCGGGTCTTGACGACCTAAGAACAGAAGCTCGGTGCGAAACAGCCCAACGCCTTGAGCACCTACACGATGCGCGGCAACCGCCTCAGCGCTCGAACCGAGATTTGCCAACACGGTTACCGGCAGTTCACCAACCGCAATCGGCGGCAAAACCTCATCAAAAACCTCGGCACGCGAGTAGTTCTCGAGCTCCTCGGCCGAAGGCTCCACAAAAATCTGCCCGCTGGACGCGTCCACGAGGACATCAACCCCGTCGACCAAAAGATCGATGGCATTCACGCCAACCACCGAAGGAATCTTCACCGAACGCAGCACAATACCGGTGTGACTCGTTGGAGTACCCGTCCTTGTAATCACAGCCCTAACAATCGCTGGGTCCAACTTCGAGGCGACCATCGGCGAGAGATTGTCAGTTACCAAAACATAGGGAGTGGTCGGTAGTTGAACCTCGTCGACCCCGGCCAGAGTGTCGATAACCTTTTCGGCAAGCGCGACAAGGTCGTCAGACCGCTCGGCAAAATAACCACCGAGTGAGGCCAATGACCTAGCGAACTGAGCAAAGGCTCCGCGAATAGCCCGGTCTGCCGAAACCCCATCGGCCAGACGTGCCTTCACCTGTTCCAAAAGCGAAGCATCACGCAACATCATGCCGAGGGCCGACATCACGGCATCAACATCTTCACGGCCAGAAGCCTGCTCGATCTCATCAGCAACAGCATCAATCGCAGCGCGAATCACGCTTAGGTTGTGGCGAGACCCAATTGCGCTCGACAGCTCGCGCTGGTTTCGATCGATGACACGAAAGACAGGGCCAATGCCCACGCCGTTTCCGACGCCCGCGCCAACCAACACCCGCTCTGCCATGCCTTTGATTTTACGTGCTGGCGGGGTGGTGAAAACTAGTTAGCCCTGCGCCAGTAAAGGCTTCTCTTTGGAACGGTGTCACCCAGGTTGACTTGTTGCTGGTTGCGGTCAAACCACTGGCCACCAACATTCGACAGAAGCAACTCATCGTGCCAACCGGTGTTGACCAAAATCTCAATCGCCTCGTCATCGTAGCGGCGTTCAAACAAGATGGCGTGGTTCTTGAGTTCGTGGACCTCTACTCCACCGTGCGAAAGCGCTTTGCTTTGACCCCGAAGCTGAACCCACGGCTTTGAGTAATCGAGTGCGGAGCGTTGCTCGGCGTTGAGAGCCGATGGGTAGGTGAGGCGGCAATGCGGGTCGTTTGCTCCCTCGAGGGCCAACTCAGTGCCAGAAAAAAGCACGGGGACACCCGGAACCAACATGTGTAGAGCAAAGCCCAGCTCCCAACTCTCTCTACTGCCCTCGCAGGCCGTGGCAAAGCGCATGGTGTCGTGACTATCGACAAAGTGAGGAAGCACGCTGAAGTCACCCCAACTGCCGCACCAGCGGATTATGTCGAGAATAAAGTCTTCGCTGTCTGCCGAGTGCTTGTGAACGTAGTCGAGTATTCGATTGCCGGTTCGATAGTTCTGAACGGCCTCGAAATCTGTCGCAAACGACCATTCGTTCCAAGCCTCCGCAACAAAGTACTGAGCCGATGACAGGTCGCGAGTCTTAGTTCGCAACTGGCTCATGAAACCGTCGGCGAATTTGTATGGAACGTCGAGACGCCAGCCGGCGACCCCAAAATCATCCCAGTGTCGAATGACTCTGGCAAAATAATCGATTACCTCAGGATTCGAGGTGTTGAACTTTGGCATGAATTCGGTCCCGCCAAAGGTTTGGTAACTTCCGTCTGGATAAATGGTGAAGAAGTCACGCCATGCCAGATCGCCGGCTTTGGCGGCCAAAAATTCCGGCAGCTCGCGACCGGAGTGGTTGAATACCCCGTCGAGAATCACGCCGATTCCAAGCGTCGAACCCGCCGCGGTGAGCGACCGCAGATCCTCCTTGGTCCCAAGCAACGGGTCAATCTCAAAATAGCTCTTTGTGTCGTAACGGTGGTTGCTAGGGGCATCAAAGATGGGGTTGAAGTAGATGTTTCCAACGCGCAGGTCGGCTAGATAGTCGAGTTTTTGCTCGACGCCTCGCAGGTTTCCGCCAAAGAAGTTTTGCGGAGTCGGTTCGGTTCCCCACTTCACTAACTCACGATCGGCTGGAACACTTTCATCCCTGGCAAACCGGTCAGGAAAAATTTGATAAATCGCCCCTTTGCGCACGAAGTCGAGAGTGCTGGCTTTGACCTGTTCGAGTTTCATAAAAGCAGACTAACCCCCTTCGGTTAGGCTTTTGGAATGACCACGATTTCAGTTGCAACCATCAATGTGAACGGCGTAAGAGCCGCATTTCGCAAGGGCATGGCCGACTGGGTTAAGGCAAACGACCCAGACATCATCGCGCTCCAAGAGGTGCGCGCCGAAACCACCGACCTCGAAACCCTGTTCGCCGAGCTGGGCGAATGGCACATTCTTCACGATGCCGCGAGCGCCAAGGGCCGCGCTGGAGTCGCCCTGCTTAGCCGCAAACCCGCAATCGGCAGCCGCACTGTTCTGGGCCCAGACGAATTCGACTCGGCCGGCCGCTGGCTCGAAGCCGACTACGACTTTGGCGGCAAGGTGCTCACCGTGATCTCGACCTACGTTCACTCCGGCGAGGTCGACACCCCTAAGCAGGTTGAGAAATACAAGTTCCTAGAAGCCATGACCAAGCGAATGAACGAACTTCTCAAGGACGGCGGCGATGTCGTCGTAGTTGGCGACCTAAACGTTGGTCACACCGAGCTCGACATCAAGAACTGGAAGGGCAACCTCAAGAATGCCGGTTTCTTGCCAGAGGAGCGCGCCTACTTCGACACCATGATGCAGACCCAGGGCTGGGTAGACGTTGGTCGAGCCGCCCACCCAGACCAACCAGGCCCATACACCTGGTGGTCGTTCAGAGGCCAAGCCTTCGACACCGATGCCGGTTGGCGCATCGACTACCAGCTAGCCACCCCGACCCTCGCGGCGAAAGCAGCGAACTACAAGGTTCACCGAGCCGACTCCTACGACACCCGCTGGACCGACCACTCCCCCGTAGTTGTCGAATATTCGATCTAGGATTATCAAATGACTAAGCCCAATCTCCTAAGCGGCATGCAGCCAAGCGCCGGCTCGCTTCACCTTGGCAATTACCTAGGCGCTTTGGTCAACTGGGCGAACATGCAGGACGACTTCAACGCCTATTACGTGATCGTCGACCTTCACGCCATCACCGTGCCGCAAGACCCAAACGAGCTTCGAGCCAACACCAGACGCACAGCCGCCCAATACCTCGCAGCCGGCATCGACCACGAAAAGTCTGCGCTGTTCGTTCAAAGCCATGTTCCCGCCCACGCCGAACTCGCCTGGGTGCTGAACTGCATCACCGGAATGGGTGAAGCCGGGCGAATGACCCAGTTCAAAGACAAATCCCAGAAGTCAGGCTCAGACAGCGCCAGTGTCGGCCTCTTCACCTACCCGATCCTTCAGGCCGCCGACATCCTTCTCTACCAACCAAAGGCAGTGCCGGTTGGCGAAGACCAGCGCCAACACCTCGAGCTGACCCGCGACCTCGCGACCCGCTTCAACTCGCGATTCGGCGACACCTTCACCATTCCAGAGGCCGTAATCGTCAAAGAGACCGCCAAGATCTACGACCTCCAAAATCCAGAAGCCAAGATGTCGAAGTCGGCCGGCGACCCTAAGGGCCTGATCAACATCATGGACGATTCAGCAGCGGTCGTAAAGAAGATTAAGAGCGCAGTCACCGACACCGAAGGCATCATCAAGTTCGATCGCGACAAGAAGGCAGGAATCTCTAACCTTCTCGGCATTCACAGCGCAATCTCGGGCGAATCGATCTCAAGTCTCGAGCAACGCTTCGAGGGCGCTGGTTACGGCGCTCTAAAGGGCGAAGTTGCCGACGTTGTTGTTGAGGCAATTGAACCGATTCGCAACCGCACCGAAGAGCTGCTCAGCGACCCGGCCGAACTTGATCGGCTACTCGCTGGTGGAGCCGCTCGTGCTGCCGAAGTTGCTGAGCGGACTCTCGCTAACGTCTACGAACGTGTTGGATTCTTGAAGACGAGTTCAGTGGGGAAATAGAGCGTTATCGTCTGGAGAGACACGCTTAGCATTATCTCGAATTTTGGTCATAGGGTCTTGGTAGACGAAAATATCGCAAAATCTCGACAACTCATTGGACAACTCATCGTCGAGGCTCCCGTAAACAATCACAGCGACCGGATTCAAGCAATTCACCAGGTATCGCAGCCCCTCCTGAAAAATGCTGTAGTCCGTTGGATCGCGACGAGCCATATAACTGCTGACTGCGAAAACGCTTCTTTGAGGTATGCCACAAGTTACGAGATCTAGATCTTCTTGATTCGTCCAACGAACGGTGGGAATTACCTTCATACCTCGCTTCTCCCAAACCACGCCCGCAGCCCTCCCTAGAACGACATTTCTCGCTTTCTGCCAGGGCGGCATGCCATCTCCAATGGTTACATCGGGAGTGAGCATGATTTTGTAAGGTGCGAATTCCATGGTCTTCGCTTCAGGCTTCACGAGGATAGATATGAATTTTTTATCGTCTCGAAAGAAATGGAGTCCCGCATGAGTTGGTGATTTCGCTCTCTTGCGATCATCAAAAGCGACTAGCTCATCTGGAATATCAGTTACATTCACCCGTCGCAACACGGGGACTTGCTGGGAACCATCGACTGGGTGATTCACAGGATACGCATCCGGAAGGTTACCGAAGAGAATACGTTCAATACGAGTTGAACCCTTGAGCTGCCTCAAGCGACCGGCGCTTCTTTAGTCAAAGGAAGAAGGGCTCGCGATACCTCGTAGCTATTTACCAAGTCATTTTCTTGCAAAGTCTTGGTGCTAGGCAAGTCAGACGGTTCGAAATTGGAATGCACCGACAACCGGCAAACGATGTCGTAGTCCGTGAGATTGACGAATGAGACTGCCGCGTGCTTAAAGTGAATCACCAAACCTATGTCTGATTCCAACATCCAAGATGTTTCACCAAGAAGCTTGCAAGTAATAATTTCGCGCACGAGAGTTACCCCAGATATTCGCGATCCAGATAAAGATAAGTTGACGTTACCAAGATCTTCAATTTTCTTGATTTCTACTGCTGACGCTTTGCGAGCCATAAAAATTGGGTACTCGTCTTCGAACCCTTCGAAGTCGCCATCGGTCAAGCCACATGAAATTTTGGTGCCACCGGAATCTGTGGAAACAACGATAGATTCGGCTAAGGAGTAGGCGTCTAAATTCTCGCCACCAACAAATCTAAGTTCTTCACCAATTAGATTTCTCAACTGATTTATCTCGGATGTAGCTAACGTGTGCCTATAAACATTTTCGGTCATTTATTTCTCTTTCTTCTCAAAGTGTATTTTCTGTGACTTGATTCGACCAGGTCCCAGTGTCAACTGGATTCCTGGGTTTTTGGACGATTTTGTTTTCGGTCTATATGTCACAACATCGCCATTTGGAAACGAGGCTTTCCATCCTTTAAATTGGCCAGATTTCGGGCCTTTCTCAAACACAATTTGAGTTACCTTTCCACCTTTGGCTGCAATGTCGAAAAACTTCTTCCCATCGAGGCTTGGATTGTCGGACACTATGACCCGCACTTTTCCTCGCCCAGCCTCGCCAAAAGATCCTGACTTGGTTAGAGGGAATGCCCCAGTCAGTTCCGAGGCATTGTCATTGACTCCAGCAGTACTCGACGAGTAACCACCACCACTGCCACCACCCACTTATTTTCCTATCACGAGCACTGCTTTCGAACAAAATTACGATAACCCGCGCCTAAGACACGTTGACCTGAAAAATAGGCATTTTGTTAGTAAACCTGTGGATAACTTATGGTCTGCGCTCTCGAATGCCTTATAAATAGGGCAAATAAAATTTTCTAAAATTTACAGAGCTTTGGCCGTGTCGCTGTCATGAAGTGCGCCGTTTGACAAGTACATTCTCGGGCTTGGACCGCCTTCCGATCTGTTGGATCGGAATACTTTCCCAAAAACCTTTGTTTTCTGGGATGATTGACAAGCAATACAAGTTCTTCGGGGTCAGTGAAAATCTGAGCCGGCGGTTATAGTCCGCGACCCGACGTGGTTTTACTTCACGGTGGTTGAACTGGTGAAACTCCAGTACCGACGGTTAAAGTCCGGATGGGAGAAGAACGAAGCCGTCGCGCGCACGCGCTACGGCTGGGCCTTACGCCTGCCACCCCGAAGACGATTCGAGGAGTGGCTATGAACCAGGTTTATGAGAACGCGATGCGTCGCGCGCTCGAACTTGCGCTACTCGGGCCTGCTTGGGGTGAAAACCCTCAGGTTGGTGCCGTGATTCTCGATGCTTCGGGCTCGATCATTGCCGAAGGCTTCCACAACGGAGCCGGCACGCCTCACGCAGAGGTTGATGCGTTGTCAAAACTTTCTGTTGTTCCTACGGGTTCGACTGCTGTTGTGACTCTTGAGCCATGCAACCACACCGGCAAGACTGGGCCGTGCGCGCAGGCGCTTGTTGATGCGGGTGTTTCAAAGGTCGTCTATGCCGTGACTGACCCTGGTCAGGCTTCAGCCGGCGGAGCTTCGACGTTGAAGGCAGCTGGCGTTGAGGTTGTTGCTGGTGTTTTGGAAGCCGAAGGGCTCGCGCTTGTCGAGAAGTGGATGTGGTTTGCCTCTCACGGAACACCTTGGGTGACTTTGAAGTGGGCTTCGTCGCTTGATGGCCGGGCTGCTGCCGATGACGGAACTTCTAAGTGGATCTCTGGGCCGGAGTCTCGAGCCGAATCGCACCTTCGCCGCTCAAACGCCGATGCGATCTTGGTTGGCACCGGCACGGTTTTAGCCGATGACCCCGAGTTGACCGCTCGCAAGCCAGATGGTTCTTTGTATTCACACCAACCACTTCGGGTGGTTATTGGGTCGTCCGCGTTGCCAGAAGATTCTCGAATTTTCAACGGGGACGCGTCCACGTTGGTTTTGAACACACACGACCTTGATTCGGTGCTCTCGACTCTCGGTTCGCAGGGCGTGAAAGAGCTTTGGGTTGAGGGTGGGCCAACCGTTGCTTCGAAGTTCGTTGCTTCGGGTTTGGTGAATGAGTACCTGGTCTATTTGGCGCCAAAGATTTTGGGCGGCTCGAGGGTCGCTTTGCAAGACGTCGGGGTTGGCAGCATGCCGGCTTCGGTTGACTTGCGTTTTGAGTCGGTCACCCGTTTGGGCGACGACATTTTGATTAGGGCAAGAGGTAAGTAATGTTCACCGGAATCGTAGAAGAGCTCGGAACTATCACTCACATCGAGAAGCAGTTGGATGCCAAGCGCATCACGATAGAGGGCCCACTGGTCACCTCAGACATCAAGCGCGGCGACTCGATCTCGGTTTCTGGCGCCTGCCTGACAGCCGTTGAGTTGGTTGGCGACAAGTTCACCGCCGATGTCATGGACGAGACGCTCAAGATGACCTCGCTCGATGGCCTGAAGGTAGGCGACAAGGTCAACCTCGAGCGCGCGATGAACGCGAGCACCCGCTTCGGCGGCCACATGGTTTTGGGTCACGTCGACGGCGTTGGGATTATTCGCAGCCGAGACCTTTCTGAGCACTGGGAATGGGTTCGCGTTGAGGTGCCGGCTCCGCTCATGCGCTACATCGTGCTGAAGGGCTCGATCACCATCGACGGTGTTTCGCTGACCGTCAACGAAATCGGCGACGACTTCATCGGGCTTTCGCTGATTCCAGAAACCCTGCGCCTCACTACCCTCGGCTCAAAACGAGCAGAAGACAAGGTCAACCTAGAGGTCGACATCATGGCAAAACACATCGAACGCCTCATGGAAGGCAAAAACTAATGGCACTATCAACGATTGAACAAGCACTAGACGCTCTAAGGGCCGGCAAGCCGGTTTTGGTAGCCGACGACGAAGGACGCGAAAACGAGGGCGACGCGATCATCGCGGCGGAGCTAGTTGACGAAAAGTGGATGGCCTGGATAGTTCGCAACACCACCGGCTTTTTGTGCGTGCCAATGGAGGAGGCTCGTGCCAACGAGCTCGAGCTGCCCCTGATGACCACCAATAACCAGGACCCGCACTTCACCAGCTACACGATCACCGTTGACGCCGCGAACCGGTCATCAACCGGCGTCTCGGCGGCCGAGCGCGCCAACACCGCGAATGTTCTAGCCGACCCTAACTCTGGCCCGGCACACTTGATTCGCCCAGGCCACATGGTTCCGCTTCGAGCACACCCGCACGGAGTCAAGGGTCGCCGTGGTCACACCGAGGCTTCGGTCGACCTTTTGAAGCTCGCCGGCCTGCAGCCGGTAGGCGTTATCGGCGAAATGGTTTCTGCCGATGGTTCGATGATGCGAATGCCAGAACTTGAGACGGTCGGTCTTCGCGAAGGTCTGCCGGTTGTCACCGTTGAGCAGATCGCTCGCTACCTTGAAGATCAGCACATCGAGCACGTTCACAACCCGGTGAACCGAATTCGTTTCGAGGCCGAGGCGAACGTGCCAACCACTC